>Ga0224511_10000500_pt1 | contig 19033 bp, 14 predicted proteins | sample SF_May12_sed_USG_2_FD_169988 | JGI IMG/M metagenome (GOLD analysis project Ga0224511, IMG submission 169988) | Sediment microbial communities from San Francisco Bay, California, United States - SF_May12_sed_USGS_8_1 | ecosystem: Environmental > Aquatic > Marine > Sediment | place: USA...
CTACTATTTTTTGGGGGTTTTTTTTTTTTTTTTTTTTTTGTTTTTTTTTTTTTTATATTTTTTTTTTTTTTTTTTTTGCTAAAATATATTTAATATACTTCATTTTGTTTGTTTGCCTTTTTGATGTTTGTCATATATTTTTGACCTTGTTTTGTTTCTCGCACACTATAGATTTTTGTTATTTGTTACTTCATTTTCTATTAGAGGTTAGGTACTATAACATTCCGGGCGATATTTGTGAACATGTATTTGTCTTTGAAAAGGCAATCTTTTTACAAATGGTTTATTATTTTGTTTAGTCATATTATATTGATTTATTATCTATTCATCATTTCAGACATTATTTTCACACCATCCATATATGAGTGCCAGTTATAGAATAAAATAAAAATCGTCCCGAAAATATTTAAAAATCCTCAATTTGGCCATAGGGTGTTTAAATAAAGCGATATCTTTACAGGTAAAAATAGTTTGTCTTTAAAATTGCATGTCTTATTAATCGCAAATTCTTCTCTGATATTTAATATATTTCTTGTTTCAAACATTCATTGTTTTACTTTTATGAAGTGTTGTTTTGATCACATTGTATGTGTAAACTTAATATATAAATAAGCCTTCGTCAATTAGATCTCGTTAGTTTGTGTGAAGTGGAATCTTTTTATGCGCCTTTCATACTTTTTTTTCAGTGTTCGGTTAATGAATAAACGTTTACATGACTGTAACCTTGTCTGACTTGAAAACAAAACAGTGTTTGGCATAATAATATATATTTCAAAACATTTCCAAAGTCCAATATTAATTTGTTAAAAACATTTGCATTTGAACATAATACTTTGAAGCATGATCCTAATATGGTTTAGACTGTCATTTTGTTAACGTTAAGCACACTGCTTGTAAATTATTCAGACCAAATTAAGTACTGTTGATGATAATTAATTAAAGGCCGAATTTATATATGTTAAACGATTGTGCCAAAGTAGGTGTAAGTGTTGCTGTGCTGTGGACTTTAAGAAGAACCATATACTTTGGAGTCAAAATACAAGAGGTGATTTTATAATCTAAACCGGTTGATGGTAAACTGTCAATGCCAAAATGTATCCATGTTTTTGCGCTATATTTGTAAGCACATTCACACACAAGCTTATCTAACGACAACAGTTAAATATTAAAGCAGTGTTATACATATTTTATACTGTTTTAAAACATGAGGTGTTAATTGTGTCAACATTCCGGGCCCAGCCTGATTTCTTTGTCTAGTCAAACAAAAGCAGACTATGTCTACGCCAGGCCTAAACACGTCACCTATTTTTTAAGTTTACCGAATATGTTCACAATAAGTTAACGCTAATTATAGGACGAAACAAACACAACTAATACGTCAACGCCAAACAAGTTCATCAACCATATGCAAAGCAAGCTTACCATAAACAGTATGCACATTATACATTATTTATATACATGATGTAAAGTCATATTTTCTTTATGTATGTTTAGAATTGAAGAAACAATACATGAACAAACAACATATACTAAGCTAAGAAGACAAAACAGTATAAAAATGCACACCTTGCTTGGGGAAAAACCGGCATAGGTTTTATTGAAGATGCTAATTCATAGAAAAAGGTAGATGCCACAGACTTGTATATGTTTCGCGAACGCTAACGCAGTTTTTCGTCATGAAATAGTTTTGTTATTTGTAGAAGAACCGTTCAAAAAGAGTGCGAACGCGAACAAGTTTTAGTTTGCGCGAACGACCGCCTTGATTGTCCCAGAGCGAGTTAGGTCAAAAGTTTGCGCGGCTTTTTGCTATTATCCAATCAGCAAGTACTTCCATTGCATTATTTCTACAAATAGAAACTTGTACGACTGACTGTTCCAAAAAAATCTAAGCACAAGCGTCAGTCTACTTAGATTGTGAAGTTTGGAGAAGATTGTACAACATAATTGACATGACATTTCTAAGCCATGACTATGAAATTGAAATAAATCATGGACTGTGGGACAAAGCTGACAAGGATTACTCATTAAGAGTATGTTGCGTAAAAATACGGAACTATGATCTTCTCTATGTCTGATTATACCTGCGCCATGATTCCGCGTGACCAAATTTTATTTCTCAAGCAAGTAAAAGACGAGCCGCCTAGAAATCCATCGATGGTTTGCGCGCTAGGGTTCGTGCAATCTGAACACATCGGACAGTGGGCTACACCACACCATCTCTCTGATGTACGTAGGGGCGCGCCATCTTGGATTTGGGATAACTTAGCACATAGTGACATCACCATCTATGTATAGAATGCTATACATGCTTTACTTTGCACGATCGCCGGTTAGGCGGAATTGGTCGAGTATTTCCGATTGCGCATTGTTCAAGATGTTCAGATTGGTTCGTAATCGCCGAACGGCTTTCGTATGTTTCCATAAGAACTATATTTCAGCGTAGGCGTTTTGGGTTAGACATATCCTTCCACCAGATACATCCGAGGCACGATCGCCGATGAGGCGGAATTGGCCGAGCAGTTCCGATTGAAGTTCGTGCTCTATTTAAATGGCAAAACCGCTCGAAAGTCAAGTTCGCATTCGTAATCGCGTTGGACGCGTTCGCGCGGTGTATAAACGGACCGTTACCCAAACAAAACGCAAGCCATTATCAAAGAGTACTAGAAAATTTAAGCTACATGTTTACAGATTTTTAATTCACATACTGGGCGACATTTAAAGCCGTAACGCAAGCACTAGTCAAAAATTATATCAAGTTGCAAAACGAAAACTTAAAACATAGAAACGTACATGTTTTGATTCGTACCATAGTCAGATTCTGGTAGTATTAATAAAATGCAATTGTGTTATGTAAAAAGCTTTACTTTCTAGCATTGTTGAATGATTTTCTTCATTAAACAAATATGATATTATTCAAAAATACCATCACCCCGATCTATTTTCTTAGTTTCTGTTTGAGTAATAAATATGATATAGAGCATATTTGTTGGTGTTGCTAGGATACCGATTTTTGGAGCACGAGTGATGATAGAAAGTCATATTTTTACGAGTGGCGCAGCTTACTCCCAGACAAACTTACACAAGTGTCCTCTTTTGAAATACATGTAGTAGGTCTAAACATAGCATTGTGTATTTTCCCGTATTGGGCAGCAAAACGCCCTGTATCGTATATATCACAGCCACAACCTATTCTTATACTAAATAGTTAATGCGTCCAAAGCATGATAAACTAAATGATTTTTATGCAAACGCTTAGCATTCTGTTAACCTTTTCAAGATTTATCCTGCCTTCAATTCAATATAAACAAGGTGATTTTTGGTTGAACTTTTACTTTTGGAAGTTAAGATATTCTCAACGAGTGTAATAAATAATAACAATTAGTTAAAATAAATACGTTGGTGTATGATTGTGACATTGCCATAGAAAGCAGTTGTATGCTGTCTTATTGTTGTTGATGATGATGATGATGATGTCTAAACAAAGTTCAATGTATGGAAGTCACAGAGAATTTCATTCAAATCTATCTCCTAGAGAGCATCACTCCATTCCACATTTGACGAGGAAGAGGTCATCAGCACATTGCTTGCCACTTGCTCTGTTGGGGCGGGTAAGGGAGGCTTTTGTGCTGCTCCTTCAATGGCTGGTTGTTGTTGTTTTGAATTTTGTAATCTTGGTATGACATTTTATTATACTGGAAATATGTCAAATGCTGTCAAAGCGTTGAATGACCAAGCCTTAAGAGCGTATAGTCAATTGTTACGTGTATTTAGCCGTATTAGTTGCGATGTTAAAACGAAGTTATCATTCGTTTCTCTTGTTGTACCTATAATTCTGTATGGTTCAGAGGTTTAGGGTATTTATAATACGCCCGAAGTTGATAAAATACATCTTCATTTTTGTAAATTACTACTTGGTGTTAAGCAACAAACATCAAATGCCTCAGTTGCTGGCGAACCTAGCCGGTTCCCATTGGCCGTTATTTGTAAACAAAGATCTCTGTACTATTGGATAAAAGTTATGAACAACCCAGATACTCTGATGTATGAAATGTTTAATAAACAACGCACTTTGCATACTATGACCATTGTAAACAGTAACGGGAAAAGCTGGTATGCTACATTGTTAACTGTATTAAATAACCTTGAATTAGAACATATTTTACACGATTTCAACATTACCTTTTACTATTTACCATGTATTTCACTACGTGATGAATATGTACAAGTGTGGAAAGATACCTTATCCACACAACCAAAGTTGCATTATTATAAAATGTTTAAGAATGTCTTTAATTATGAACCATATCTAGATTGTATTAAAAATGATACAAGTCGTAGAACTCTTACTCGGTTTAGACTAAGTTAACATTCTTTGTCTATTGAAACTGGTAGATATAATGGAATAACCAGAAATGAACGCAAATTTGTATTATGTAATCAGAATGTTTGCGAATCAGAATATCACTTTTTGTTATGCTGCCCTTTGTACAAAGAACTTAGAAACAAGTATAATATTACTTCCTCCTGGCCAAATTTGAATGTGTTCACAACAACTATTGTCTATTTATAGTACTCTTTCAATAAATAATGTAGCTAAGTTCTTATATGAAACTTTTATATTAAGAGAAGATAAGATTAACGTTTTAGCTGTTTCTTAGCCCATCAACAATCTGTATGTAAATAGTGTACCTGTAAGAGTTAAATTCACATGGTGTTGTACTTAAAAAAATCATTGTTTGAATGTATGTATAACCTGATCTACTTTGAACACTTTGTAAATATTGTTGTTTGTCAAATGTTTGTGGTCAAAGGCTGTATTGCCAATTTACCAATAAACTTTGAAACTTTGTTGAAGTACGCTCTTTGATAGAGTGTGACCCATCAGAATCTTCTCACTGTAATCTACCCGTTGATAAACCGACAATGTTTGCACTGACTTATGACCAGAAACGGCCATAATCTGAGCAGCCACAAACATGTTCTTGGACAGTATTGTTGCTCCTGTAGCGCGTATTGAATGATTTGTGTACATTCGAGAAAGATCAGTACTTTTGCTTAGTTCAGACATAAACGTCTTGAGTTTCTTTTCCCCTAAAACAGCATTACAGTACCAAACCGTGTCACTGTTCTAGAATGAGGTTCTGGGACTTCGCCATAATCTGTCAACATCAGGATGTAGTTTCCCACATACTTTTCAAAGGACGCGACTGGACAATAAGATGACCCTGAAAAATAACGTTATAAAATTATTAAAATTAAGTAATAATGGATATTTTCTTTTAATTTTCTATTAAAACATCCAGTTATTTGATCGTAATAATACAAAAAAAATAACAATATTCATAAAAAATGGGTACATGAATACATAATATACATGAAGTTAAAATAAACATTTTATACCAACACAAAGCAAAATTCTATATCAATGTACAATATAAATACAGAATCTACACTAAAACAAAATATTTTTTTAAGAATATATTTTTTATAAAAAATAGATCATTAATATGGGCCTTTTTTACAAAATAAAACAGCATTACAATATCACTAAGTTTGTGATTTGACCAATAAAGAAAGTGTTATTATATTTACCAGGTTATTCAAGCATTAATCCTGATATGTTTTCTTTATCATAGTCGCAATGATTCTTGGTTATTTCATCCTGTTTTTTTGTTTTGTACTTTTCACTAGTTGTTGAGTTTATTTTCAATCCAAATGTATTTTTTGTCATGGCCACCATTTTTACAATGCCACGGCGACAGAAGTACAGGCGTATGTCAAACTGCACTTTGTTTAATAGCCCTGCAGGAGTGCGATATGTGAATTTAGGTGTACAGCTTATGACGGTCACCCTCATCAATTGCTGGATGGTGTTTAATGTGTCCTAGCCCAGAACGTTTACATTCAGCAATTACATCCTGAAAAAACAGAATGCCTAAATGTTTAGTAATTTATACCTTATGACAAAGAGGTGAACAATTGAAGACCTACTGTGAATATTTTTGTTGGCCTCTTCCAATGCTTCGTCTTTCACAATGTCAAACTTCTTGTTGAAGGGAGTACTTCTTCTACTTCTACTTCTACTTCTACCGGGTACTGGCCGCACTCAACAGTTTGAGTATAAATGCCAGACTTTGCAAGTATCTCTTAAATCCACTTCTGATGAATTTCAATAATGTTGTTTTAAACATTGTCCCATCATGTTTGCGCAAGTCCATGTAAAACCGTTCTAAAACTATGGCCAGTTCTTCTAGTGGGCAGTTTTCAAAATTATGCATTGTTAAAGTTTCAAGTAAGCTTTCAAGATAATAGCAGCTTTTCTAATTGATTTAAGAGTGTTTTCCGATTGAAATTTTAATCTCTTCTTTTCTATTTTATCTTGAGAAGTATCTGCAAGTTTGTTTGCCACTGACATTTTTCGTTGTTGTTGAGGATTTGCTTTTAATGTTGTAGATTTCAGAATTTTTCTTACCAAACGACAGATATAAACAAATGAGTTAGTCCAATGAAAAACGAAAAGCAAGAAGCATGTCACACTGTATTGATTTTTGTATGCATTAAAAGTATGCATTAGTTATTCCCCTTATCTTTTATCATGCTATAGCTATGTGGCTTATTTAAATGGTTTAAAATGTACACTCCTAAGAAATAACTGCTGCAGCCATCTTGTTTTTAATGACCCCATAATTTTTGTAGCAGACCCAATAGACCTTTTCGACATAAAACCAGCGCATGCGCACATCTGCCAATTTTCGGGTTTGGATGGCAACATTGAAAATGGCGTATATTGCCATCTACGGACATGACTTTTTAACCCGGATATTTTAAATGAACACAGATTATTTGAAAAAATAACATACACTTTTATCTATTTGTTACTGCTATTATATATCAGCATTCAGTTGGAATCACACCGAACAAGCTCACAGTTACTCGAAAAAAGCGAAATGAAGAGGTGACAGATAAACGAAAAATATTGTTGACTGCCATGTTTGATTGTTTCCGTGGTAAATTTATTCAAATTAACGCTTATTGCAAAGTAATAAGTTATCAGCCATGTGCCATTAGGTATAGACATTTGGATAGTGGCAATAAGGCAGAATGATCCTTCTTCTGTCTTAGAAAATGACAGGTCTGTGAACCAGTTGGTTTTGTAATGGTGTGGGTGGGGAAGGGGGTTAAACAGTAATTGTTGTTTTTAGAATCATTTATTTAATATTTGTTTCTAGGAAGACACATTGACATTAGGATAATTAAAGTTGCCTTTTTAATGCGTACGGACAGACAGAAATATTGGGCAGTCACGTGACATCGTTTTAATCAATGGGAAAGCTTGAAATTTGTTGGAGGTGTGATATAATAATATGCTTGTAGTCATATTCCAAAACGATATAAATTGAGTTTTGAAATCGTTACTTAATCGTTTTACTAAAATTGTTTAATCTCTTCGTAGCAACGTTTTACTTATACTAACTATATAAATGGTCACATAGATTTTTATTCAAACGAACACGGCATTACTGTACAATGTAATAGATGCATTGTCCAAATACTTTTCAAATATATTTCAACGTTATTTAACACCCAAGATTACTGATTAATGATTAATTATTGTATTAATCAAGATAAAAGCATATAAACGGTGTGATAGTAATGTAATTCAATACAGTACGACCGTAATTACTTCTTATTCAACCGGAACAGAGACCGGGTGCAAATACAAGTTCACTTCCTTGTTTGAACATTTAGCTGAAATAGTTATTATGAGATATATCTGTGTAGAGCGGTTTGTTATATTGTATGCCCTAATGATACTAATAATTTGTTAATTAAATGGGATGAACATTTTTGCCTTTTTAAAATATCTAAGCGTTTGATAATGGAGTACTTGAGTCGGTGTATTATTGTTTGGCTGACCGGGTCGTCCATAACGGATTTTGCATCAGGTATGTCTCATGTGTAATAATGTTTCAATGTACTTTCAATGTAGAGCTATACTAGAATTTAGTAATAAACAGTATCGATTGTTTTATCACTGTTATAATATTAGCCAAAATATATTTGGTTGAAAATACTCATTTTAATTAGTTTTTGTAAATATTTAATTTTTGAATATTAAAGATGCTAGGTCTGTATCGTGTAGGTCAGAATTGTTTACATCTTACATTAGAAAAATATTTAAGCAGCGAAACCTACTCCAGTAAATATTAGAAACTGCCAAATATAGTTATTCTTGCATGTAAAATATTATAAAAAATGGATTTGTAAAAAATGTCTGGCCCGCAAATTTGGCTTTGTTTATTTACATTTCGAGCCATTGCGTCGAAACAGTTAAATGGCTTGACAACAATCGATACTGTCAGTTGACTCGGTGGTGAAGTAGTAACGCATCCGCAAGGTTTGTTATATTTCATATTTTGCTTTGTTATTGTTGTGGTTTTCCTTTTTGTAACATTATTTGTCACAAAAGCAATTCCTTTAACAATGTTAATTTATTTAGTAAACTTAACATATTGCAAGGTTTGTGACCGAGTATAAGGGTTTAAAGATGAAGACCTAGCATCTTTAAATAAAAATGAGCATCACAAATAATAAAAGAAGCTTTGTTTTAAAGCTACTGCTAAATGTAAAACAGTCGATCAATGTTTTCTCTCCACACTGCTTAGAAAGTGAAAATATCTTTCTATGAACTGGTTTGTTTAAGCATTGTAAAATTGTCAGCTGTCCTAGGAAAATCAATATATACTTTTAAAGATGCATTGTCTGTACATTTCAGCCAACCTTTAGCAGTAAAACATTCTCCCGTTAATATAATAAACTGCTACATGTACTTATCACTGCATGTTTAATTATAACAGAAACAATGAATTTTTACAAGACTTTATTAGTGTGTGGTCCACAAATTCGCCTTTGTCTTTTAATACGTATCGACGCATTGTGTTGAATAATTTTAAAAGCCTTACAACAATCGATACGTTAAGTTGACTCGGTTGTCTATATGTTACTTTACGCATCCGACTGGGGCACGAGAGGTCATGGGCTAGATTCCAGAATCTGGCTTTTTATTTTTAGCTCACCTGAGCACGAAGTGCTCAAGTGAGCTTTTGTGATCCTTCAATGTCCGGCGTCCGTCGTCCGTCGTCCGTGTGTCCGTGCGTCCGTGCGTAAACAATTTCTTTAAACAACATCTCCTCTGAAACCGCTAATTGGATTTTGACCAAACTTTACAGGAATGATCCCTGGGTTGTCCTCTATCAAAGTTGTTCAAACCGTTCCAGTTGGTTGCATAAGTAGGTCACGGGGTCAAAAAAGGTTTTCAAAATGCAATTTTCAAAAATCTTCTTGTCCGAAACTACAAGGCCTAGAGCTTTCATATTTAGTATTTAGCATCATCTAGTGGTCCTCTACCAAAGTTGTTCAAATTATGCCCCTGGGGTCAAAATTGACCGCGCCCCTGGGGTCACAATTTTACATTGATTTATGTAAGGAAAACTTTAAACGACATCTTCTCTTGAACACCTAATGGGAATTTGACCAAACTTAACAGGAATGATCCCTGGGTGGTCCCCTATCACAGTTGTTCAAACCGTTCCAGTTGGTTGCATAAGTAGGTCACGGGGTCAATATATAGGTTTTAAATATAAAACTTTCAAAAGTCTTCTTGTCTGAAACTACCAGGCCCATAGCTTTCATATTTGGTATATAGCATCATCTAGAGGTACTCTACCAAAGTTGTTCAAATTATGCCCCTGGGGTCAAAATTGACCCTGTCCCGGGGGTCACAATTTCACATTGATTTATATAGGGGAAACTTCGAACGACATCTCCCCCCTAACCACTTACGGAAATTTGACCAAACTTCACAGGAATGATCCCTGGGTGATCCCCTATCAAAGTTGTTCAAACCATTCCAGTTGGTTGCATAAGTAGGTCACAGGGTCACTAAATAGGTTTTTAAAATGAAACTTTTAAAATTCTTATTGTCTGAAAATAGAAGGCACAGATCTTTCATATTTGGTATATATCATCATCTATAGGTCCTCTACCAAAGTTGTTCAAATTATGCCCCTAGAGTTCTCTATTAATGGCTTCACTGTGACCTTAGACCTTTTCCTCAGGTGAGCGACCCAGGGCCCTCTGGGCCCTCTTGTTGATTATGTGTTGTTGCTGTGGCTTTACTTTTTGTCCAAATCACATATTTGTCATGAATTTGTTCAAATCATTTTTGCAATGTTAATATATTAATTATACTTAACATTTGGCAAAACTTGTGACCGATTATAAGGATATCAATATTAAGACATAGCATTTTTAAATTTACACTGATAAAGAGACATCTGCAGTTGAACAATAAAAACATATACTTTTTCAATCATTCTGGCTAAATTCTTCGTTCAAAATAGCAGGAAGGCAATTTGAATACAAACATTATCTGAGAAAGAGTGTTTCATTTGTGAATTATGTAATAAGTGATTTAGGTGTGTTTTTACCTTTACAATATTTCAAATATTTCTATTTTAATACGATTTTCCTTAAACTAAAAGGTATACCTCGTTCAATTAAAATCATTGCAATCAAACTAGGCTGACGAACAAATACTATTAAATCTCAAACCTAACTATGCAGCTAACATTCAATAATTTGATTATTAAAATACCAAATAGCAAATCGTTAATATATGACGAAATGGTGACAACAAATATCGAACCAATCACTCCATCGAAGTGGCAAAACAAGTGTCCTGATAAACATTTAAACGGGAAACCTTACACTCCATAGCATTTAGATTAGCGAAAACCCTTAATTGCGATGGTTATAATACAGAATTCTTGGAACCTACACACTTATTTCACCCTGCGGTCACTTAAGATAGACACATTTACTAAGATAAATCAAGATTGTATTTAGTTGTTTCTTTCAGAAATTATATATAATGTCTTAGATACAGCAACATTTTAAACAAAATGTCACTTCGTCGCAAGAAACGGTTGTGCTGATGTTCTTTGCTTTTCTTTTTAATTTATAAAATCGTACTGTGTCTTTTACCGGCTATGCTCACAAACTGTGATTGTAACTATTGTCATTTATATCTGATCATGTTACCTACATTGTGACATGCTTGAAAATGATGCAATCAAAATATAAAAAATACAAAACAAAACAATATTATTATAAATTGATAAAAGCGTTACATGTAGCTACTTTTTGTATGTTTAAACGAACACGCATTTATATACATATTTATTAATTCTTTGTTTATTTGTCATTAAATAAATAAATTTAAACTTGTACACAAATTAACTGCATTTCTGTTACTAAGGACAAGCCTGTGATGCAAGGTGTCAGTCATGCTCAGGAAGTACTTGCCACAGATGCATAGATGGCTTCTACCCGTCTGGCAAGGATTGCTACCCGTGTTCATACTCTGGTTGCCAGACCTGTTCTTTTGATAGTAGTTGTGATTCCTGCTCTCCCGGGCTACGTGCGTGGGATTGTAACACGGCTTGTGGAATAGGATGTCAAGAAGGCGTATGTGAAAGATATTCTGGTACATGCACATGTAGACCAGGTTATTATGGAAACCTATGTAACAACCCGTGCTCCACAAACTGTGTTGATAGTAAATGCTCTGCTACAGATGGAGCATGTGAAAAATGTGTTCCAGGAAGTTATGGAGATCGTTGTGAAAACACGTGCATAACTTCGTGCCACGACTGTCATGATGGATCCAAGTGCACGGTGTGCCCTTCAGGCAAGTATGGGGAATTATGTTCCAATAATTGTGACTGTAACGGTGGCACATGCGATATCTCGACCGCGGAGTGTGATTTTCAATACACGTGTCCGACACAATGCACAACGTGTCACAATGGGGTCTGCACGGCGTGTCATATAGGATTCCACGGTTCTCAATGTAGTCTAACGTGTCCAATTGGATGCTCCGATGATGGTTGTTATCAGAACGGAACATGTTACTTTTGTGAAAGTTCTAACACTTATGGTTTAAACTGTAATGCTCAATGCAGCTCAAAGTGTATGAATGATCGGTGTGACAGATGGACAGGTGAGTGTCCTTTAAAATGTCACAGCCGCTGCAAGCTTTGTGATTCAAATTTAGGCAACTGCATTGAGTGCCAACAAAGCAACCAGTATGGGAATGATTGTCAATTTTATTGCAGCGCTGGCTGCCTTAACACAACATGTAATCAAACAACGGGCGAATGTTTCTCTTGTATAAATGGTTATTGGGGACCGTTTTGTAATGATTCATGTAACACTGTATGTTCCTCAAGTAAATGCGATCGTGAATTCGGTAGATGTATTGAATGTGTCAACCAAACATTGTATGGTGACTATTGCGAAACACCCTGCAGTGATAATTGCATAGACAGACAATGTGACCGAAGTGGTGATTGTATGTCAGGCTGTGTAACCAACCAGTATAGTCAAAGTTGCCAGTTAAAGTGTTCTGAAACCTGCAAAGCAAACACGACCGGCAACAGGTGTGACGATCTGGTATTGTGTCTAGGGGTGTGTGTCCAGGATTACACAGGAGAAAACTGTGCGACCGGTAAGTGTTTGCAGTTTCTTAAACCCATTCTCAACTGTCTATCGTAGTACTAGGAGCTGTCACACATTGTCAATTGTTTTCATTGCATCTACACGCATTAAAAATGCATTTTGTAAATCATTTCCTCAAAAACTGATAAAATATATAAGTTTTATATTATAGCTATAAATTTGCAAATTATTTATTTATTTATTTATTTATTTATCTATATTTTCATTAATCTGTACCTGCGTTTATTAAATTCAGTTAAGACAAACACAGACACGTCTACAGTACAATCGACTGATGCGGCTTTACTAGACGGCGATGCAGATCGGCAGAGTGGAGAAGACGAGCCGGGACTACCCGTTGCCGCCATCGGGGGAGGCGTCGGCGGTTTCGCCGTTTTAATTGTTGTTGTCGTATTAGTAGTGGTGCTGCTTCGGCGTCGACGGAGGTGATAGTTTGCGTCATCTATGCTTACGTTTTCTATGGCAACACTAATTAAAAAAAATTAATAAGGTGTTGACGTATAACAGACACCGCATCATCGACGACCCATAGAACATTAACCTCACATTTTCTTTAGTCTACATATAATTCATTATCCAAGAGGACTAGACAAACACTTGCCTTATTTGCTTTAGGAAATCTCAGAAAGAAGCTCCTCCAACGCCAATGAAAGACTTGAACAACGAATATCATACCATCGACATTGTTTCTGAAGGTAGCTTTTACACATTACATGCATTTTAAGTTATTCCAGACCACCTAACAGAAAAGAAAGTTATATTTGTCGAAACTAAATATATCAATCGAAGTGTTAACCTGCAACAATACAACTTTACTAAATACGGTCAGCACTCTTCCCAGCCAACAAGCGCCTGTCCACCCGGTCCAATAGCGTACAAGAGGCCCCCGCGGTGGCCACCTCGGAATACGAACTCGAGGACGTAGTGGCGCCACCTGCAGCTGGGAACGAGGAAGAGGTGGCCGACAAGTTCCTGGAAATAGGTATGCTCTTGTATTATGCCAATCTTAATATGAACATTGGCAAAAAGACCGATATTATAATTTAACATGGTATTGACATTTCCCTTCCATTAGTTTAATTTGGTTATTCCAATATAATTCTTGTTCAGATCACATGTTTTTTACATTGTTTGCGTTAAGAATAAAAAATACAATAAGTTGAAGTGATGTTCAAAGACAAAGTGGTGCAAACAATGATAGCAGGTCAAGAGTAAAGGCAATATTACAAAATGGTCCGTACACAAATAAAACTTAGAACAGCTTAAAACGTAGACAACAAAAGCTTTAGTAAAATGAGCAACTTTAAATACCTTTTAACTAGACGACGATGAGGCTAAACGAAAAGAAAAGAGGCGGTTTGCACCGCCCCTGGAGGAGAACGTCTACTACATCAGTCTCACGGAGATCCAGAAACGGAAGGTCCGTGTGTCCGACCTGCCCGCCTTCGTCGCTGACAAAACCATGGCCTACTACGAAGAAGAGTTTGATGTGAGTTGAAAAATGAATATTGTTTTTTTTATTTTAACTATTTGAACGCAGCCAAACATGATGTTTAAAACTTCTTCTACCTCATACTACATTTCTACAAACAGAAATTTCCTGAAGGCATAACGAAAACAGCCAACGCTGCGAAATCACCGGGAAACGTGGGCAAGAACAGATACAAGGGACTCTATGCCTGTAAGATAGTACAATGGTCATAAAACTGTGTTTTATATATGTTTAGAAACTGCTCATATTTTATGTTCATTGCATGGAATTTGCATAACAGCAATTTCTCAAATGAGCAGGTGCAACTTGTTTACCTGTTTTAGACGACGATTCTCGCGTCCAGGTGTCTGGATTCGACACCGACTACATTAACGCCAACTTCATTGACGTAAGATATGCTATGTAAAAAATAAATCAAATTTTCCGGTGGAAACTTATCTTTATCTTTAACACTGCCTAAGAAATTGCGAACACACATGGTTTCTTTAGTTTCACATATGATATAGTTTGTGCAAATGCAAGCGTACCATATTAGTTCTGCTCTATTGTGCGTGTTGAATATTCAAATGTACCTTACAAAACGTTTCAGGGCTACAAGAAAAGAAATGCATACATTGCATCGCTTGGTATGTAACTAATGCAGTATGCAATCTTTAAATCCCCAACTGAAAGACATTGCATGCATAAGCATTTATCTTGATAATAAATTTTTGTTGCGGTACATGTACGTTATAACATTCTAGTTAAATATTCACACCAGTGATATAGATCTTCTTGACCCCGGATCCCATTTGCGCTTGACTTTAACTTCCTGATTCATGATACGGTTGACGGATATAGCAAATGGCCTTTAAAGAGGCTGAATAATATTTATTATATTTATTGTATAAAGAATTTTAATTTCTTAATTAGAGACATAATAAAGAATGACCATAAAGGGCATTTATAATTTTATTTATGTTTTATTACCCGAATGTTAACTGACATCATACAATGCATATGTACCATAAATATTTGGTCTGCTAACACCGTTGTTCTTCTTTTACTGCTGTTGAATGAAATTTAAAGACCTATCTATTGAACGTAGCTTTTAAGTTATACTTGAACATGTTAAAGGAGTTATAAATCGCCCCAGTTTTACAAATATTCATTGTTACCAGGCCCAATGAAGAAGCAGATGGGAGATTACGGCGTGTTCTGGGCGATGGTCTGGCAGCAGAAGGTGGAGAAGATCGTCATGGTTACCAAACTCAAGGAGGAAGGTGTACGTGTCTTAATGGATTTGTTATTTTGTTTTTTATCCAACATGTTTTCATAACTTTCAAGAATATTAATGTCAGTTTGTACCCTTACATAGAGTCACTAGTAAACCATTATGCAATGGTTCGAGGTGATACATATTTTAAGAGTTACAATTTGGCATATAAGGACACCATTTTGAGCCCACTGATTTTCGTTTATATCGTGCAACGTAAATATATTGCTATGTGTCGTATTGTGTAGTAAAATCGTTTATGTTTCTTTTCTCATAGAGGGACAAATGCGAGCAATACTGGCCAAGCCCCGGTCAGAGTCACGTGTATGGTGGAGTAAAGGTCACGTGCCAGCGCGAGCTCGTCTTCGCCGAGTTCATCAGACGACAACTCGTACTCAGCATGGTGGGTCTAAGTTTAGCTGTAGTATTCTACATTTACACAATTTAGGAAGGTACTTTCTATAATAACCTTACGATTGAATAAAAAACTCGCAAACATATCATCAACGATCAACGATTAATTTCTAAAAAAAACCCACCGAAGATCACTTTTAAAATCACCTGAGCATTTATCAATTTAAAGGAGACTTTGAATAAGTGGTTGAATCAAGCGAAAATAAGACACATATAAGGGACTTCCCATTTCAACATTTGCAAGATTTATATCTGAAATTTAAACTTCTGAATTTAGCAATAGATACCGGGTAGTTTTTATGTACGCCATACATTTATGCTTCATTTATTTAGAGACATTATGTATTCAGTTACTATTCTTTCCAAACTTCCTTGTTAGTGAAACGCACAATAAAACACACTTGATATTTAAACTCCACGGCCCAGCGCACTCGGTTTATTTCGCTTAAAGATTTATATTTGAGGAGATAGGCCACGCTTTATTTTTCAATTGCTATATTTCGAACTTTTAAATCTAAATTTCTTTGTCATCGTATGAAGATATAAGAGACATTTGATACAACATACAGCATACACCTAGTGTGATTATTGAAATTGGGCTTGAAGTTAATACATCTGTAGCTCAAATAGAAATAGAAATCGACTTTGTTTAACAAGGAAAACTATAAAGATAATTAAAATATTTGTATTGAGTTCAGAAACCTTTTTGATGTTTTTATTTTTGCAGTTTACAATTTCAAAGTTTATATAATCGGTATGTTTGCACTATATTCATCAAAACGTATTGCGAAAATCATACCAATCATGTCCAATCTGCGAGTTTTCAGGGTTCCAAGTCCCGGAAGGTCCATCACCTTCACTTCACGGCCTGGCCGGACAAGGGGATCCCTGATGACGTCACTACGCTCGTGGAGTTCCGTCAACGCGTCTTAAACGCGTCGTCTACGCTCGACGGACCCACGCTCGTGCACTGCAGGTACAATAACATACCATTAACGTAAATTTATTAACGTATTTGCTTTAAATGCATCATTGGTATTTCCTTTCATACAAATGTGTTCAATTGTGAAAAAGTGTTTTTTGCTGACGTCTCCAGTGCGGGTATTGGCCGGACAGGGACGTACATTGCCCTGGACTTATTGACGAAGGAAGGAGAGACGGAGGGAGCCGTTGAAATACCCGGATGTATCATCAACATGCGCCAGAACAGAACCAACATGGTTCAAACAGCGGTAAGATATTACGTGTTAATACTACGGTAGTTTTGCTTTATATCGCCGTTTTTGCAGAATACATTTAGCCTCAAAATACCAAAGAGTTTTTGGATTGTAATGTTAAACCTCATTTCGTGGCGCATTATTCTAAACTTTGTTTAACGATAACAACGTTATAATGTAGGTTATTCTATGGTTCTTGCTGTGTTCTTAGCAGGATCTATATTTTACTGAAATTGTAAGTTAACAATGAGTCTTGTCTTCCTTACAGGAGCAGTACGAGTTTCTGCACCACGCCCTGGTCCACACTCTGACCCTGGCCTGTGCCCAGATCCCCGCTGACACCTTCCCACAGTACATGGCCACGACCAGCGCAACCGAGTTCGCTCAACAGTTCAAGGCTAGTCTGAATATCTATTCTTTTGAAAGTTAGGTTTAATCATCTATAGATACGTAGAAGTATATACAATACATAAGGTCAAATATACAAACAAAGTGGCATTGACAGCCATAACGTTAAATATACAATTTGGTTTTAGATCCCAACCTATATAAACTTGATAAGTTATTTTTTGAGTTTATTATTTGTTTAAACGTAACTACAATTACTAGATCTTATTCGTTGTTAACTCTGTCTTTAAAATGGTAAACAGTGTACATGTTAACCGATTTACAAAATGGTTGACAGAGGCTCTCAGAAACCGACCACATCGTCTGTGACGAGGAAATCTCTGCAATCCAGCGTAACAAGTACGAGAAAAACAAGAACCGGAAAGGCGCTGATATTCCAGGTTTGTTTATAGTTCGATGAAATATAATGTGACGGTGTGTCTTTATAACGAGTGTTCGTGGTACTTTAGCACTTGTCTTTAGTTTCTGCGATTGGTATTGTATTTTCATGTAGGTCAGGCGGTTTGTCCACATAACCAGCATCCATTGTCCTTCTCACGTGCCTTAAGTGATGTTGCATGTTACCACTTGATTAATGATGCAATAAGAGTGTCATCTTATTTAATATGCTAACAGAAAACTTTTAAATATATATTTTAATAACAAAATTAATATAAAAAGTATTACAAAACATAGCAGTATTACATTGTTTTATAATAAAAGCAAAAAAATAACAACACTGTAAATATAGAAATAAAGTTTCCAAAAAAAAAACTACCGCTTCACGCAACGTCTAAATGTATCTGACCAATATATATGACGTAAAATGCTAAGGGCGTCTGTCCGCGGGACTTCCTTTGGCTGACGATGTCGCAGTATAAACAAAAAGTGCTGTTTCTTACGTATAGTATATCCATGTAGGTCAGACTAAAGTGGTAACTGAAAAAGATTTAGAAAAAACATAATCTAGTAGCAATCATCAATTACATTATGTCCTTGCTTGAAATGGCTTTACCCGCATATAAAATTTCTTTCGACATAAAACAGAACTTCAGCCTATTGCATTCAAGCAAGATACATACGTACATGTTCATGTGGGTATGTTATTCTCGCGACTTCTTTGACACATGTTGACTTTGTCCAGGTGACGCCCACAGACCACACCTGTTCCTGGGGATCAGCCATCAACAGTCTGGCTACATCAACGCTGTCTACATTAACGTAAAGGCCTTGTTCGCACGTTTTATGTCTTATTTTTTGTCGCTGAACTATTCTCCTTATACGTTGTGGATAAATATCTGTCATTATACCTTATAAAAATACTTCAGTGAATGTTGATTTTATGTTAATGTTTTAAACTGCAGTCAAATTCGCGATCATGTCAACTGTAATTCAAAATGGCGGACACTGTAAAAATCATAATTTTGCGTTATTTTTTAAGGAAACACATGTTTATACTATACCTATAACAAATAATCATAATTTGACCGACATGCGTCAGCAGTCAGAATTCAAAAAAAGCACAATGTCACCTATAACATAGCCATAACAATACACATAGGGTTTCCGGTGTCGGCGGCGGTTCCTGCTTGCGCAGACGCCACTTCCGGGGACTGTGGTGGACTTCCTTACACTTGCGTTCCAGGATAACTGTGTCGCTATCGTCAGCTTTCAGGATGACGGTGG
>Ga0224511_10000501_pt1 | contig 19025 bp, 7 predicted proteins | sample SF_May12_sed_USG_2_FD_169988 | JGI IMG/M metagenome (GOLD analysis project Ga0224511, IMG submission 169988) | Sediment microbial communities from San Francisco Bay, California, United States - SF_May12_sed_USGS_8_1 | ecosystem: Environmental > Aquatic > Marine > Sediment | place: USA...
GGGTACGCTAGGCATACGTCGTGTACGTTCCTCATACGCTGGCATACGTCGATGTACGTCGTTATACGCAGAGGCTAAAATAATTTTTTTGACATGTTCAAAAATTTTCAGCGTATGCGAGCGTATAGATAATACGTTACTCATACGCTCATCATACGCTAGGCATACGCCGGCTACGCTAGGCATACGCTGAATACGCTAGACATACGCTAGAGGTACGTTATTCATACGTTGGTACAAACAGTGGCCAGTTGAGCTCAAAATATATAAAAGGTCATTTTTTTCTCCATTTTCGTCAGTTGTAGACATAGGTTTTTCTCTAACACCATTTTGATTTAATAAATTTGACACTTTATTATGTAAAAAACGAAATGGAAAACAAAGGAGAAGGGAAAGGAGGAGAATAGGTTGAAGACATTTCGCATGCATCTTGACACCTCGTAGTCTAGCTTGAATATGAAGGTACTGGGGCAGTCCACAGTGGAACGTCGGTGCTATTCATTGTTACAAGTTCACACATGTTATGCACACTTGACTCATACGCTCACGTACGTTATGCAAACGTTACTCATACGCTCGCATACGTTATGCATACGTTACTCATACGCTCGCATACGTAATGCATACGTTACTCATACGCTCGCATACGTTATGCATACGTTACTCATACGATACCATGACAGACCGTCGTCGATAGCTCGGGTTTAACACTCAAAAGTTGTGCGTATAAGTAGTTTTTTCCGAAATTTTCATACGCTACTCATCCGTTCTATCATACGCTGTAGTGTGACTGCACCTTTAGCTTTAAATCACATTCTTATAATTTAGCTTGCAAAAGTTGCAAATTGTAAAATCCTTTGTTTAAAAGTATGATCTGTTTATGTAAAAAGAAAATAAAAGTTAATTGTTTCAGGATTAAGTTCCTTAAAGTAATAAAATGGTTTAACTTAAATTAAGAACACTTTTTAAAGCACTATTTTAAAAGGTAGCAGTTTAATATGGGTGCGGGAAGGGTGACATAACCTCACCTTGTAGAAGTGGAACACAAGCGGTCCTGCGTCCGATTTCATCACCTCGCGGAAGGATTCCTGTAACACGGCGAGATCATTCTCACCCAGACGCTTGCCTTGAAACAGGTGCACGACTGCAGACGACACGCTGAAAACGATTGGTTGGTCAACAGTAATTCATAATTTCTATTTTGGATAGTTGTTGCAGATTCTTTGGATTAATGTATTTCATTATGAACGTTAACAAAACAGGAAGTAACACGTCGAAGCTTTTCCTAATATATTGACTCTACTTAAGGATCGAAGCATAACGGATACTGAGGGAGTCCTCATCACTTTCATATTATTATTTCATTTTAGCAAAGTTTAAATATATACTCGTACTTTAATTAAAATGTGGAACTTATGAGTACAAAGGGAACTTGTACGCTGTGAAAAATAAGGTAAATAAATGTTTACAACATTGGAATTATAATACAGGGAATGTATCTTTAATGCACTGAAAAATCTTTGAACAGAACGAACCTTTCGAAATGTGCATTCTTCAGCGGCAAGTCCGGGCCTCCGAATGCACGACGTCCAAATGATGTCAGCGATTCCCGACGGATGTGACGTATTGCCTCGCTTATATTAGCAATACTGTGTCTGAAAATTTCATTTTAGAAAAAAACTTGTGTTAACATGTTATTGTTTTGGTGCATAAATACTAGACATTTTATTATTCATGTTCAAAATAATAAAATAAAATACAATACAATAAAATATGTAAAGGGACAACTTGATGAGAAAGTGGCAATATGTCTATGATACAAGTGTCTATTTTCATGTGCTGCTCTACGAAATACATGTATATGTAAGAAATTCCCCGATATCCGACCTTTGCTTTAGAAAAGTGCAAAGTTATACATTTAATTTTTAGTGATATATGATCATAATTTCGTGTTTATTTCTGAGTGCACTTTCTAATGAAGATATGAAGTTTTACAACATTAACTTACATTAATATGGTCTCATTTTGACCAGAGATGCAAAACAAAAAAAACATATTCAAGTTAAGCAGTATATCTGTATCAGCATTTTCTCGTAACTTACGAGTTAGAATTAGCGTCCTGTTGCGTCATATTCCGTTTTATAATGTAATAGTTCCTTTGCTTGTAATTTGCATTATGTGTATGTTTGTATATATGTATGTGGTTGAAATATGTTATACATATATGAGAGGCTTAATTTACAGTCTAAACCCGAATTTTCTACTTGAGTGATAGGGTGGTGTGATCGAGAGTTGATTATCACAGCGATATCAAGATATCATCTATACAAGGACGTCCGACAGTTAGCATATGTAAATGTAATCATATCAGGGCAAATGCGTTCATATGTACTTTCAAGCGCGTTAAAATGATGATTAATTACACTATTATCGCTAAAGTTTCGCCATCACCGCTGGGTTTGCTATTACATTAATAGAAATTATAGTTCTTTACTGACAAAACTTGAAATTTATGACATTTTATTGAACACATAAATATGTACTTGTAGATGGATGAAGCTGTGTAAAGAAAATCTTTAAAGGTATTACTCAATGGTGAACTCTAGTTGAACTGTCCCATGAAATTCTAACTGTCACAGCAATTCATATGGTCAGTACTGATCACTTCTCCTAGCATGTGTAAGAATTAGTGAACAATTTAAAGTTAGATTAAATGTAGTTAAAAGGTGAGTGTGTATGCATCATCAATATCTGTATACAATGTCTATCCATCAAAAGGCCTACCAGTCCAGGCACACATACCATGAGATCCTCGTGCTCATTGTGTCATTTCACGGCTTAGTGCATAATGCATAAGTTAATATAGATATAGAACCCCCATGAGTAATAACTTCTGTCGAGTTTAGGAATTATATTCAAACACTTCGATACTGTTCTATTTGTATATTTCTGATTTAGTCCTGTTCAACGGGATTGTTTTAAAACTTGCATTCGAGTTTCAGTATCACAGTCACAAAGTTTTCATAACATCGAGATTCAATGCAACGGCACTTTAAGCTACCATCAAAACTTAAACTTACGTCAGACTACACAAACAAATTGTTTTACGTGCTTCTTTATTTGATTGTCACACGTTAACACAAATATATCGTATTCATGTAGTTTAATTCGTACGTAATAAGGATATTTATGTTGGCTTTATCGCTGTGTTGTGGTTATAGTTTTACTTTGTTATCCAAAAAACATTGTATGTCATAAAATATTGCAATTCCTTTCTTTTTTTGGTTAATTCATGTTGTTTACATAACATACTGTAAAACTGTGACTGATTTCAGGCCTTAACAAATTGAAACAACAACAGAATGCGTAACTTGTTGAACTCGTATGGCTCTGTCCAATATTACCCAGTTCCTTGTTAATATAAATTGAAGAGATTTTCAAAGACAGTGGGTTGTAAACAACGTAGTTATGTCAAGTTTAAGAGCACCATGAAAAAATGGCCAGTACAAAAACCAACACACAGAACAACACAAAACACGTATAACACTAAGACGCAACAGACATCCAGAAAAGATATTTTCTGAGGTTTTTCGGATTTTCTTTTTTATTTTATTTTTATTCACATTTTTTAATGATTTCTCTACGAAATATTGAGTTACCGCCTTGGTACGGTAAATGACTTTCTTCTGTCAAAGAGTTCCACTTGTTAATACTTATTCTAAACAACAATGAAGCTTTATGATGAATTATAACGTTAGGTAAATGGCAAAATGAAATGAACGATAAATCGTGTTTTATTTCAATTGCATACAGCAGTGTATTATGTGATACAGTGGAGATTTACTAGTAACCAATGTGCATGCATGTTGTGAAATAAATGTAACGTTACGCGAAAGAAAACTTGTAATTAGTTTGCCTCTTTATTTCCAAAATACGGTGACAGTAACTACTTCTAAAACGTTAAACAATCTAAAAGTGACAAGTTAGCCTTCCCATTAAAGTTGCCTTAAACATAATATGTGCATCCTAATTTCCTGTTTACGACATCGCCCATATTACTTATTACATTTCTTTGAATTAAACTTAAGCTTTGGTTCAACGTTTCCCTACAACTGCAAAATCGTTCTTTAAATAAGTTTCTGTTTTATAAAAATGTTTCTGGAATTCGTTAACAATGTTTTGTCCATGACCTTGTATTTGGCTTTGACCTTTATTATACGACCAACAACAATACAAGATGTGCACCTAGGGAAATTATAAAATAAATTGAATCTGAAGAATGAAGCAATTTCTGCGAAAAAGACTCCTCTTTTAATGATAATGATTTAAACAATATTTTAAAGACAGAAGAAATAATTGTTTATGTCTTTGTTTGTAAGATCACTAGGCCACAATGACTGTAATTCATCGTATATATAATTCAAAGTGACAGGTTAATGTGTAACAATAAATAGCGTTTATACGATGCGTTTACAATTATGTTATTATCGTATATGATATATATCGACAGACATTTATAGCCTCTATAATTATCTGCCGCAGACCTTTGTTCCGATTTCTGTCAGTCACTGTAACTTGTTTTATAATATTGTTGATGACTGTTTATACATTTTGTTACATCGTTAATGACCTACTTTATATCAAAAGATGTCGAACAGTAAATCATCATTCCTGTGCTCAATGATACTTCCCTAAATACCGTAAGTAAATATGCCTGTCATAAGACCGTTGTATGAGTAATGTTTAATGCTTATGTTATGACAAAAAATATCACTTCATGGCGAGAAGTTGAAATTTTTACTAATACCTTATGTATATTTTAAGTGAACTTAGTACTTAAGTTATAAATATTTTTATCATTTAAAAATATGATTCGAATAATTAAATGTATTTACACACTTGTTCAGTACAACTAAATACAAATATGTTTAACATAGCAATAGAGTGTGTTTTCATAAGATGTTTAGTCTTTCATTTCCTTGCTAATGTTAACAAAACGCATTACTGCTGCCGGACTGTCAATATATGTATATGATAAAAATAAGGAGGTAAATGCAGAAGTATGAATAAGAAGAACTCACCGTTTTAACATTTTAACTCCTGTCTGTAGAAAGTCCATGGTAGGTATTTTGTGTTTGCAAACTCCTCACTTACATACGTGTTATTTGTGATGCTTGCATTTTTGTATTACTTCCTAACATGCTAGCACACCATTTCCTGTCACGGTATGATTATGTAAGTCTTCCAAATGTCTCTTGCAGACAGTGATGTTTTTCTCATATTTATTTCACTCACGTTTTCTATTAGATGTCTCCGAATTATTCAGTATGGGAGCACTTTGAATCCAGTTTTGTAGAATCCAGAGATATTGTGTCATGAGCGTGCTCTTAAGCCTGCCAGCAACCTTTCTGGTGTTACAGAAGTTGATAAAACTGATTTCTTGTCTCATAACGTTGTCGTTTAAGCTGCAAATATGGAGATTGCTTCCTTTCTCTTTCTTTCGATCCCTATAACCGGTCTGTCCTGCTAGATAAGTGTCTCTTAATATCCGTTAGCCCTATTCAGCATCGAATTTTTCTCTCGTCTTTCAGAAGCAAATTTATATATGAACATCTTTATTATAACAATAATAACAATGACACGCCACCGCTTAAATGCGGTCGCGACATTTGTGACACATTCACAACAGGAAACAATTTATACGTCCATTACATTCGTTATTATAAACGCTAAAATTAACGTCTTTTGGTGAGACAGATATTGCTGTCGTGGTATGGCTATGTGTGCTTATAACTAATTCATCACTTTTGACACACCATTATCGTATATGGCAATTGTAGGCTTTCGAACTCCTTTGTGGGTATTCTAGAATGCTGTTGATGCAATATCTGGATCTGAAAAAATTAGGTTACAATATTAAGATAACTACATGGATGGCTGTATAAAACGAATATGTTTTTTAAACCAATGCATGTATGCGACGTTGTTCCCGATCACCATTTTTGACCTCATTCTGACGAATGTCAATAAATCATACCAGCAGACAAGTTTGTACGACCATTGTACAGAAATATAGAACGTAAACACAGCATTGTATTTACTTATAATAAGTATATTCAGCCCGTCACGTATGTTTAAAGTTCCTTCTTGTACACTTCTGTGACATATGATATCTCTGATCGTTTTTTTATAATTACACGGAATGATATAAATTTTCACCAGAAAAACAACGCAAAATAGAGATTTTTTATATTGTAGTAGCACGTAGTCATATGTCTTGACTTGTTGTTTTCAAAATGTTTAACATTTGATATCCACAAAAAGATCACCAATTTATTTTAAATGTAATGTTGATAACTACACTTTCATCTAAGAAAATCTTGAGATACATAATCCATATAGCACTATTAAAATATCAGCTTCCAATATTTAACTGCTGTTGCAAATACTTCGTTGTGTTGTTTTCAGGTAAACTGCAGACAGAGTCAAAACAAAATGTCCCTGCGAAATGTATTACATTTAGATATACACAAGCAAACAATGCAAAACAAAAAGCGTTTACCAATTGTTTGATATCCGTTTTACGTAGTTACGATTATTGTGATATTGTCTTAAATACCTCATGCACGGCTTATTTAACAAAGCACGTCTGTTTGCTTTAAAAACAAAAGTGTTACCACACTTTTATTCAACACCGTCTAAAGATGACAACATCTAAATATCGCTTTAAAACACCTGCTTACAAGTTTGCAAATAGCCAGCATTGTCCGAACAAAATGATAATGTTTATTTTAATAGCAATATTGTAGCGACACTTTTGTCTTACAACGTTTGGAGAGGAAAACATGTTAAACTCCGCCGTTAAAACACAAGCTTACAACGATTAATTGTCGTTGCAAATTACTCCGTCGTTTCAAGGTTAATGTTTAAGGCTATATTAAGTAACATGTGACAATCGGAAATCAGTGTTGCTAAATCACAAAGGTATGAAAATATGGCGCATGATTTGGGCCAAAAGTACCTATCGTAACGATTCCCGTAGAAATCCAGCTGTAGCTCGATATCCAGCTACAGCTCGATGTTTGATAGCTTGATGTTATTTATAGCGATTTAGAGCTGTAGCTCGATATCCAGCTACAGATGGATTTTTAGGCAATTGAAAATGTATATTGTATTTTGTGTTTGATATTTTGTTAATATTTTTATATCTAAACCATTCGCTTTAAGTTATTTGATTAAAACACATCCACCTCTACGCCTCATGACGTAAAAATGAACTGTACACATATTAGTAAGACAACTTACTTGTATTTCATTTATAAATCCAAAGTGACATTCAGCAAAGTCAGAAGTATCATTTTCGTTTAACCTCAGGAAGACTGTTAGACAAAGTTTTAATGGACTAAATTTTAAACTTTCATTTAACTTTTTTACCTTTTGCATATATTTAACAATTTAATGCTTTAAAAACGACAATATTTATTTTAAGATATCGCACATATTCGTCTTCAATAATTAAGTTCATATCCCGCTTTATCAAAGCAGTGAAGTTTCCAGCTTTCATTAACGATTAGTTTTTAAACGTCAAATACTTTTTTATCGTTAACTAAAAATGCCCATATCCAAAACGATAACATGTTGGTTTCCGATGGACCACTAAGTGGGGTATCAAAAAACCTCTGACCGGTCCATTTAGATGTTATCCTGGTATATATTAGCTTAAACACTGGCGATTCGTGTCCACTTGGCATATCGAAATATCGCTGTGTCAAAATATTCAGTATAGTTATTGTTACAGTAAAATAACCACATAAATTTAAGACAAATAAATACGTAAATGGCTAAGAGACAATGTAGTTTGCATTTCCTAGCGTTCCTGAATGGGCGAAAACGTTTCATTCGCCGAACGAGTTAAAATCTTGCCATTTTACTTTAAATAAATCAATTTATGCACTTAACAATTAAACTATTATTATTGTTTAAGCAACATAACATTTTGGTAAAATGCGTAGGTTTTATATTTTGACTTGCAGAGTCATTTCTGCAAAGAAAACTGTAAATGTTCTCAGATACTGAATCTAATATGAACATGAAATTTAACGTATTGAAAGGTAGTCTACTTGACCATTTGTAATCAACGCGTGTAAACAATATTATGTCTTATACATATTGACTTATTGAGCAGTAAATGGTAAGAAACAGGCCGTAATACAATTTTGCTGTTCTGAACGGATGACTTTATGTGCACAGCCTGCCTTACGGTTAAGAACATTCAGAATTACAACCACGACAGAGTGTTAATGAATAATCTTCCTCGCACAATTTCGACCTTGTAAAGATTAAATTGTACTTTGCAGTACGCATTTATATATTGTTTCCTGACGGTTTCCTACTGTATGATGCTTAAAATATGTTGGATTTTGTTATATAAGGATACTTGTGTATGATTAACCCAACTGCTATTAAAGAAAATAAGTATAGGATTGAAGGGTCTTGCCATATGCACATGTGTATCTGTCAAAACGAGCATGCTGTAAATGGTTCTGGTAAAACAAAATTGCATCTAGACGGCGTCTTTCTCCATACTTATATGTTAAATCTATCAGAAACAGTTGCGGCAGTTCTCGTAACGAATGAATTTGTCAGCAGTTCTTTATTATGGTCATGAATAAAGAAACGCATGATTTTTGGCAAAAGGGACACATAAAATGCACATTTCCAGATGCACTGATTATAAAACCATAAAATTCTTGTGCGATTTTTATTCTCGTACGCTTTATATTGAACAATGTGTTGACCTTGTTTTTAGTTCTTGATTTGTTAAATAAATTGTAATAGTTTTAGATTATGATTTAATAAAAGAAAACAGTATTGAAGTGCTTTTCATTGGTTTTCATGTTTAAGCCTCCAATATAGAATAGTATACAACATCCTTTTATAAAATGTGTTTAATCCGTGCGATCCAATATCCGAATTACTTCCAGTAAGTATGACCATATGACCCAAAATACGGTAAACGGTTATCCGTCACAGTTATATGGCCACCCGCAGACGATCTGGTCACGATAACTTAAGATCCATTAAAATACGACATTCACCAGACATTCAAGACATTTCGTCTTAAAACAAACGTTTAATGTTATGACGTATACTACAATCTTGTTTATTGAGCACGACCATAAACGATTAGATGGCATTGGTTTCATGGGGCTGATATAGTGTAATTAATGGACAGTATGTATTGTTTTAATTCATTGTGCAAGTTTAATTTGGTTAAAGGTGTACGAGTACACACATCATTACCTTTGTTTTCTTTTATAATTAGATCGCAATGCCCTCTATAAGTTTTGATTGTCAACAATAACTTGTAATTATGTTGCCTCTTTGTTTTAAACATACATTGACAGTTACTTCTTCTACATTATTAAACAATCCGACAGTGGCAAGTTAGTATTCCCATTTTAGTTGTTTTAAACATAAAGTGGACATCCTTTTTTCCTGTTTACAATTTTGTGTTTTAATTTGGGATATTAAAATCAACATTGTACTGTTTTATCTACTATAATAATCTTTTCCAGTTTTAGAACATATCGTTGAAATAAACTTAGCTTTGTGTCAACGTTTTCTTACGAGGGTTGATCAAAAATAAACCGGATTTATGCTCTCAAATATTTTTTATTCGTTCAAACGAGCAATCCTTTACATCAAACGAAATGACAATTTATATGCAAAACAGTTGGCCCAACTTCTTATTTGAAAAACACATACTTGTATTCATAATCATGCATTAAAAAACCATGATAACGGTTTTCTTACAATCACAGATTCATTCAAAAATAAGTTTCTGTTTGATGAACATGTTTCTGGAATTCGTTTACAATGTTTTGTCACTGACCTTAATTTTACGACACACATCAATCATTATACAAGATGTACACATAGGAAAAAAATAAAATAAGTTGAAACTAACGTGTGAAACAAAAACCGTAAAGTATACTACTCTTTTTATTATAATTATGCAAACAATATGTTAACAATAAAAGAAATAATTGTTAGTCTTTGTCTGTATAGGTACTAGGTTATATATCATCACATAATTATATTCAAAGCTCCAACGGCAGGTTTATTTGTTACAATAAATACCGTTTTATGATGTGTTTACAACTCGATAATTATATTATTATCGTAAATGATATAGTTCGACAGACATTTATAGCTTCTATGATTATCTGCCACAGGCTTTTGTTCCGATTTCTGTCAGTCATTGTAACTTTAAAACATTGTTGATGGCTGGGTATACATCGTGTTACACAGTAAATGACCTACATTTGTTAATGTCTGTTGCGTCTTTGTATACTTCGTGTTTTGTGATGTTCTGTGTGTTTGTGTACGGGCCATTTTGTCATGGTGCCCATAAACTTGACTTGTCCACATTTTTTACAACATTGTTTCTTTGAACATCTTTTCCATTTTCTTTGAACATCTTTTCCATTTATAATCCTTTGTTAATTAGTACTACACTTAATCTTACCTTTCCACTATACCTTCGAACGAAAAAAGTTTAAGGTTCTACATGTATAATTGAGTGAACTTAATTTTTATTAAAACTCTTTTTAATAGTTTATATGAGAATGCGAAGAATTAAAATACTTGATCAAGAAAACTAAATAAAAATGTCAATTTAGCATATCAATAAAGGGTGCTGTCGTTTATATGTTCGAAGGATTTATATATAAGTTATATAAATGATATCTATGGTATGTCCTTGATAATCTGGACAAAACATCTTACTACATCTAGACTGTCAAAGTCGTGGTTAAATATTTCAAACACATTTCTATTGGCTTAACACTATTAATATTAATAGCAGACAAGGTGAAGCCTGAAATTGGGTGCATGATAAAGAGAAGAACTCACCGCTTTAACGTTTTAACCCTAGTTTGTAGAAAGGCCATGGTCGGTTTTTTGTGTTTACAAACTCCTCACTAACACATGTGTCATTTGTAATGCTTGCATTTTTGTATTAAGTCCAAACACGCCGCCAGCACAACATTTCCTGTTACGATATATTCTTGCAATTCTGGCATATGACTTCTATGCACATTGATGTTTTCATTCACGTCTTCTTTTAGATATATCAGGCTTATACAGTTTGCGAGAACTTTGAATCTACATGTAGTCCTGTAGAAGCCAGAGGGACTTTAGTCATGAAAGTGCTCTCGAGTCTGTCAAAACCGTTTATGCACCTTTTGGCATTGATAAAATCTAATTTCGTGCCTCATATAAACCTTGTAAATGCAGAAGAATATCACGATTGCTCTCTCTTTTTGCCATTTAAACCGGTCGAACCTGATATTTACTCGACTTCTATAAATATATTCAGCATCGACTTGTTATCTCTTCTTTTCTGAAGAAAACTGTATTCAACGCACATCGTTATTATAAGAATAACAACAACGAAACGATATCACTAAATTGCGGTCGTGATATTTGTAACATATTCTTGTTTATTATATGTGTACTAATGCATCCCTTTTGACACAGTCTTTTGGCATACGGCAATTGAACTCTTTTAGAATCTTGACCGTCTGTTAGTTTTCTAGAATACTGTTTTTAAAGATTTTTCAACCGGAATTCAATATGTTAAATTGTGTAGTTATATTTTTCTGGTCCTCAGGGATCAGAGCGACAATGGTGTGGCATATTTTATTAACCATTGATGAACAGCTTCAATAATAAACTGATAAAAGGGAAAACCCTCAGGAAGCATAGCCTGCACGAGGCTGCTATTTTTCTCATGCAGGCAGTGCTTCATGAGGGTTTTTCCTTTTCTCAGTTTAGTTAAACACTACATGCATATATTCGTCGTTGCGTTACCAACGTTCTCAACATATTTTTACCTAATACTGACACATGTCAATAAATCAACAAGGGCTAACCGACAATTGTACAGAACGCAAACCTTGCACTGTATCAAAATTAATGTTTGTGTATCTATTATGCCCATAACATATATTTAGAATTTCATTTTGGACATTTCGTTAAAATTTTACATAGTTATTATAAGGTAAGATCTATTTTAATTAAAAGACAAAAGTAACCACATGCGATCTTTTAAACATTAAACAATTTTTTAAAGTAGCTCTAGTGAACTTCGCAAAATAATAATTGTTTACCGTTGGGAATAGTTCCTGTTCACGTAGCTATATTATTTGATAATTTATTGCCTTCATTTAAGATACTTGTTAAAAAGCTTCAATTTTTGTTTTAATTGCAATAGTGTATGTTCACTTTCATCGAACAAATTCTGACAAGGGATAACATCTAAATATCATGACTGAAACACCTGCTAACAACGTCAAATGGCCTTTACAAATTGGTGTCTTTTCACGGTAAAATATTTCAGGAGATACATATGGAAAAATATGACGAGCGGAAATCATATTTGCTAAATCACACAAAAATGAAGTTGTAGAACAATACTCAAAGGTAGTATAGTAAGACTTGATTTATAGTGATGACTCCGTTGATAACAATCAGGGGTCCATTCATAACTGTGGCTTAGATATTATATAACATAGTGCTCTCATAGTAAAACATGCTATTTGAAGTTGGTTAAACAAGTAATTTTAGAAGTTTATAAATAACGGTTGAACGTTGCAATATATAAACAGATACATAGATACATATATTGTTTATGTTTTTATTGTGGAAGTTGTCAAATAAAAAGTTATGTTTGGTTTCTTTTATATGTTGAACAAATAATTGTATTTAGCAGATACAAACGAGCCCAAGTACATGCACATTTAAACCATTATCAGTTTTTGTAAACATTAATTATGTTGTTTGTGTCTGATGTTTTGTAAATATTTATAAATAAAAAATATTGAAAAGGTTTCCTCTCCTCACGGATACAACAAATAATTACATGGCAATATAAATTAAAGAATGTTGCAAACAATGTAGATATGTCATGTTTAAGGGCACCATGACAAAATGGCCCGTACAAAAACTAGCACAAGGGACGACACAAAAACTCTTACAACATCATGACGCAACAGACATTTAGAAAACATATATTTTTGTGTTTTTCGGATTTTTCTGTTTTTATTTTTTTTATTGATAATTTCTTAAAGGAATTCTCCAAGATGCACACATGATGTTGTGGCCAATGAAGTATAATGCGCACACGCAAACAAATATTTGGTTGACATATAAAAGTCACATTATGCAATCTCAAAAGTATTATTTTAGTTTAAATTCATTAAGACTGTTAAACAACGGCCTTTGTAAAATGGACTTAAAACAAATAAATATATCATATTACTTTTTACAAAAAAGCACAAAAACCTACAACGCCAATACTAATCGTTTCTCTAAAATAGTTCAACGTCTTTACGCTGCAGTACAGTTAATATCGTTCAAACAAAAATGTCAATTGTTGTAATGTGGGTATGTTTTGTATCCTAATTCCACTCGAAAGACACGTTTTGCCAAATGTGTACTTGTATAATGCTGTGACACCGAAACTAAAATGAACATGGAATGTAAACGAGTTTAAGGGTAGTCTATTGTACCTTTCTTAATCAACGAGTGTAAACAGTTTTATCTCTTATACATATTGACTTATTGAATGGTGTAAGATAAGAAATGGCACGATATACAGTTTTTGTTGATCACTCTATGTGAACAGCATGCCTTTAGTTCGGAAAGTAGGTTGGAGTTAAGTACATTGCCGTCATGATAAATTAATGAGTTACCTGCAATAGTTCGACCATGTAACATGTTCGTCTGCAGTATTGTTCCTATTCTTTGCTTGTCGACAATTTGTTCAGGGCATGACACTATATACAATTTCTGATTAAAATAATTGTTGTTGTTCTAATAAACAGATCTATAACAATACCTGAGGCTGAATAATATCATTTTAGAAGACCAATTTTTCTCATGGGCTTATGAACGGCTTCAATAAAACAGAGGCTGCTGTTTTCTTGTGCAGGCTTTGATTCCTGAGGGCTTTCATTTTCATCAGTTTATTTTGAAATACTGTTGTTTATCGTCACAATATAAAATGCACAAATAGGACTGTTTATTTCTTCTCTTGGAAATCAAGTTTAATACAATTAGCGAAATAATTTACATTAAGTACTGTACATTCATTCAGTAAGCATGCCTATTCAAGTACCAGACTCTTATAAAAAAAACGTGCATATAGCAAGGTTTTAGGTATAGAAAAACTCAGTATCATACAGCAAGAATTCGATAGTTTCTCTCTCCATGTTGATATGTTAAAACGATTGTGGCAGTTCTCATAAGAAAAAAACATTTCAGCAATGTATTATAGCGATTATAAATACTGAACAGCTGTGACTCTTAAGCAAAGGAGACCAATAAAATAAACGTTGTCACATGAAATGGTTATAAAGCCATAACTATGTAGTGTGAATTTCATATGGTTTTAAAATGAATGGACGCCCGTTTCAAAACTAAATATTGTTTCATTTTATTTTAGTTTTAAGACAATGTACAAGTTTGTGCACAAATCGACTAATGCAGGGCACTATAACTTGATAATATAGATATCGTGTTTTGTTTCATTAAAGAAAAATTCCTTTTTGTTTGTTTTTCGGATTCAACTTGAAATTGTACGTTTTACTGTTTGACAAACTGTAAAACAAGTCATAGTTACAATAATGGTATGACTGAAAATGAGCAAAATATTGTGTTTCTTTATTTATTATCATCTTGTTTAAAATTACAATCTCATCATAAATAAATGTATATAAATACTATATACATTTTACATGCATTCACGAAATATAAATTAACTATTGAAAAATCATATAACAACATTACATGGCATTCTCGTACAGATGCACAGTTACTGGAGATATTGGGAGACATTAGGTCACCATTTTTGTGTCTACAATTTATTTGTTAAAACCAGTAGTCATATCGTGCACACATGCCCAACTATGCATCTCAGTTGCAGTTTGATGATGCATATATGTAACTACTTTCACAATTGATGACATCAGCAGTGTTTTTATTCCTAGAGGTATCGGGGGCTTTGTGCAAAACTATTGTAATCTACTCATTTTTCTTGACAAGTTACAATAGTGTTGCACTAAGCCCTCGGTATGCTCTTTCCTTATAGAGATGGACGCCTTGACGTCATAAGTCGATTATGACACACGTTGACATAAAACATCCATTGCAGCATAAAGACGGTGCGTTGTAGAAATCAAAGCGATGTTTACGTGTTCAATTCGAATGAGTAGATCGCTATGAAAACATACGGTTTTAACCTTTAAAGAATCATGCATTTCTTTATTCGATTGTGTGTTTTGTACCTTAAAGTGTAGAATAATACTTCCAACTGTTTAAAATAAATTTAAAAAACACCTAATACTAATTGCATCTCATTATTAGAATGTTTCGTTCTTATTTCAATTATTCCAAGGACCATTAATTTGTATAGTACTTTAATACGAATGGTACTATATATAGTAACAAAATAAGTACCCTTTTAGGGTGTTTATGAGGCTAGCGAGGCGATTATCCTATTTTGGCCGGTCACGTGACCCGTATTAACTTTTCATAATCGCCGTCGTGCTTTTTCACGTGCCGTTAAGAGCAACAACTTGAACAAGCTACGTCACGAGTATTCAGAACGAAGTTGAAAATGGCTGCTGATTCAAAACTCAATTCACAACAAGCGAATTTTTGTTTTAATTTATGGAAAATGAAAAGAAAAATATCCTTATTCGTTAGAAAGACACATTTATTATTTAACTGAAACATGTTTTAAATAATACGAGTTTCGACAACAATGGCTCAATGCACAGTCAAAAGAACGATGAGGCACTCACCTCCACTGGATTTATGCTGATTTGTGAAGTTTAACTAGAATCTACAGGATTCAGGAAGTGGAAAAAACGAGAACAAAGAGATTGAAAAATATATTTATCAAAACACTTTGTTCACGCTGGCAACTCTTTCAAATATTATTCGATCCTGTGCCAGTCCGGACACTTTTCGCTTTGAACCAGGTGACTCAGTTCATCTATTTTTATCACAAACTGTTACATTTATTTTCAATCAATAAGACAACAATACCAACTAATAACTATAATTCATAAGTATTTGTCTACTATGTTGTTCACTTACTTTTAACAAGCTATTCATCCCATAAAATACATTTTAAATCTATGTCAGAGATTTGTTTTTGTTTACATATAGTTTAAAAGATGACGTCATTTATGACGGTTAAAATTCTCAGCTGTGTAAAATGCGGATGTTAATTGATTTACTTTTATGTGTGTTTTATTAAAAACTAATTTTTAAATTGTTGATTTTGAAGTGCATTCGTATTAAAGACGTTAATAACTTGGTTGCTCGTCGCCATTATGAGATAATCGGCCTTCCAGCCTAATAATGTCCTTCGGGCCTCCGGCCCTCAGGCCATTATTAGGCTGTCAGGCCGATTATCTCACAATGGCGGCGAGCAACCAAGCATTAACCTCTTAATAATCTTAAAAAATAAATGACCAGAAGTAAATAACATTGATTAAATACATGACAATAACTTTTTTGAGCAACTGGCTTACATGTCAATGATTTATCACGTACAAAGCATATCAAAATGTTGATGGGAATACTTCATCAATATCTGTGTCATTTCAAAGGAATGTCAGAATGTTACTTTCTAATGTGCTAATTATACTGAACAAAAATAGATTGTGTTCCAAAATAACATTTAGAATAAAGCCGATTTAAAACATAGTCTTTGGAACGATATCGCCACACAATTTTAAAATGACACTGATTTAATAAGCAGTTATAGAAAGGACTTTAACACATAATAAAAAGTGAAATGAGTTTAGATGAGCTGTCGAAGCACCATGTCAAGAGGTAGCGATACTGTAACGACGGATGTGACCTCGGTCCTGCTCCTGAACTGCAGTAAGAAGCGGATTTGGTAACAAACCGGAAGTCCGTTTTCCAAGGGGTCTATGGGATATACCGGACATAAATGTTGATTTCACTTTAGTTCGTTTGGATTTTGTAATCAGTCCGTTTTCACCGGGAATATCTATTTCTTCATCGGAATCGATGTCGTCAGGTGTATCTTAATATAAAAAGAACGCAATTTCAAAAATAAGCAATTTTGAAAAGGCTTATTATCTATCATTACTTACGTTTAATCACAAAGCCTACAACTTTTTGAAATTGTCAACGCATTAACGAGGTAGTACATGTAAACGACGCACTAACAAATTATTACGCTATCGAAGAAAGAAACGTCACTTACATATTACAGGTATGTTTTGTATTCTGGGCGGAATTTTGTAGTTGCTGCGTATATCCGGTTCTCGGCCGCCATTATACAATCCCAGAATTCCCAGGTAAGGGGAAACAACTGTTGCCACAAGCCTCTCCATTCGGAGGTAGTTTTCTGAGATCGGCGTCTCGTGGACGCTTTGAATGACTAGCACCATTTGTTGAATGGAAGAGGGAAGACTCCTGCCCTCATCTAGGGTTGAACGGATGGCATCTAAAGCAAAAGTCCATAACTTAATTTGATATCAGATTAACATCTTTACTGATTGCTATTTCGAGTAAACAAAACAATACAGATTCTTACACCAAACATGTTTTAGTATTTACCGGGAACAGGAAGTTTCAGTAATACTGTGTTCCTAAACTCCAACAGAGTGACTTCTCGTATCGTTAAATTCTCTGTCTGAAAAAGAAAGAAATGGTAAATAATTACTTTAAATTAAGAATTTTACAATTTCTTATAAATATTTGACTTTTAGTTATGTAATAAACATACATATCCTTTTTTTACAAATATTAGATTTTATATTGTAAAGATAATTCCTTTTCAATTATGTTAACTTAGACTTTTATTCTGAGTAAAACTATATCGAATTTCGGATAGGTACCTTTATCGGATACAGCAGGGAATGGAGTACGGGCATAATTTCAGAGTAGAAATAGTCCCATTGGTCTCCAAGCTTACTCAGCAAACTGAAGCCTGGTAAATAACAAACACTATCATCTGGTTTATTAAACAAACGATTGTTAGATGATATCTCATGTACAACAGATAGAAGAATGATCAGCAAATGTGTTAACATTTAAATAAAATCTAAAACGTTAAAATACTTATTCGTAAAAAGTATAACAAAAACAATTTAATCACGAACTATACAAACTTATGTTTTTACTTATATAAACATAAAGTGTGGTATGTATCAGACCATATTTTTTAGATGAGTAAACAAGTGTGCACCTAAACGTCTGTGTTAAAAAATATTCGTAATACTAAGAACTGACAAAACTCATACCAGTTTCTTGTTTGATACTTTCTCGCAATATAACCATTCCTTTCTTCACAAGTTTATCCTGAAAGACGAGCAAACACAAGCTCAACTTTGTAAAGTTTGAAATTACTAAAAAAAAGGTTGTTGTATGTAATGGCAGTGTATAACATTATGATAACGGCAACACCAATTTTGCTTCAATAAATGTCTGAAAACTCAGAGATTTGTTGAATATATTTTAAATGCATGTTTGCCCTACCTGAAATTTATCACACTGTATTAGCTTTAAATCAAAACGCTTACATATTTAGATTCCATAAGTTTCAGTCTGTAAACACGTTTGCTTAAAAGTATCATACGTCCATGTGAAAAGAAAATGAAAGTTGATTCTTGGAGGTTAAAGATCCTAACCGTAATAAAATAGTTTTAACTTCTATTTTAAGAACACATTTCAAAGCACTGTTTTAAAGGTATCCGTTTAATACGAATAGGGTTAGCGTGACAAAACCTTACCTTGTAGAAGTCGAACACAAGCGGTCCTGCGTCAGATTTCATCACCTCGCGGAAGGATTCCTGTAACACAGCGAGATCATTCTCACCCAGACGCTTGCCTTGAAACAGGTGCACGACTGCAGACGACACGCTGAAAACGATTGGTTGGTCAACAGTTATTCATAATTTCTGTTTTGGATA
>Ga0224511_10000502_pt1 | contig 19007 bp, 17 predicted proteins | sample SF_May12_sed_USG_2_FD_169988 | JGI IMG/M metagenome (GOLD analysis project Ga0224511, IMG submission 169988) | Sediment microbial communities from San Francisco Bay, California, United States - SF_May12_sed_USGS_8_1 | ecosystem: Environmental > Aquatic > Marine > Sediment | place: USA...
AAACACAATAATACAGGTAAATACTTTAGGTCTTATTATCCACCAGCCATGCCATCATTGCCTATCGCAAGCAACTACCCCCTCAACGAACAGTGGGCACCATTGGCAGTGTATGGCAAGAGAGCACCCCTTCGAAGGAAACTACGGGGCCAGCACAAACTAACACGCAAAGCGGAAACGCTATGAAACGATTAGTCGGAAATGCCAAACGGCGCACGCGCGGCCTATGCTTAAGCCCGTGGGCTTTAGCCAATTGGTTCTAGTCCTTGACCTCTAACTCAGACTGTTGTTACCACCGGCTGTCAGTAGCAACGGTGCTGCGTTCCTACAGCTTTCAACGACCTCTAGCGGAGAAGGTCGCTGACTGAATTTGCAAATTTAGTGCTCGCGAAGAATTTTTCATGCGAGCATGGCAACAACCGCTGACTGGCTCACACCGGTGTTGGACCTACTTCGAGCAAGCAGGCACTAACGGCGCATCAACTTAATGCCGCGATGCGCGGGATATATCCGCTCGCGTGCCGCCCCAAGTGTAGCGTAATCCGTTTTCCTAGCCACTCCGTACATCGGACGTTGGGGCATGCGCCGCTGTAGCCAGGTACGTTTTGCGAAAGGCTTAGCATTGGCTGGTTTTGGCACCCCTGTTGAACTAGGCCCTTTCTCAGAAACTATGTTATGTTTCCTTCGAAGGGGTGATGATAATTCTACCGGTAGCTTTTTATCTGGTCGATGCACATTTGACTTGCTTGTATTTCAGTATTATGTGGAAAATGGTAGCGATGGTTGGGTTTTCAATAACAGCTCACACCCGACAAAGGAAATATGACGTATTTATAGTTCTTTGCATATTCCTGGTCCTAAGAGTCAGGAGCCCCATGCAATAAGCAGTCTTGTAGACCTGTCCCTTTGGACAAGCCAGTGTACACTTGTTAGTTTAGACCTGCAGATGAGCCCGGCATTTTACCAAGTAGCTAGCTCATAATTGGCAAAAAGCATACATTACAGACCAAGCCTTAGGATTTTGTGGTGAATGTGGGTAGTAAAAACACCCCATTGAAACAGGGAATGTCATTTTGCTCCCGCATTTTTATATTTTTTATGCAGTTACCCACCATCACTTGCCAATGGCTATTGGGGAAACGAAAAGCAAACCTGTTGGAAGAGCCCACTGTAGAAAGCCTAACTGGCCTCCCATCTTTCTCTGCAGACTGACAGTCCCCCCTCTGACACCCCACTAACCCTCTATTTCCATTCTATTAGCTGGTTCCAAATTAGACCCACTAGATTTTATTCCTGATACACAGTGCTGTACCTTTTGAAATGTCACTCTTTAATATCTTAAGTATTTCGGCAGTTATAGATTATGGTACACAGTACACAGACATCCTAAACCATTCTGAGTACCAATAGTAACCGGAGAGTAGAAGTTTGTAGCCTATGTCTCTGATAGTAACCATACCAAAAAAAAAACAATAACAAATCCAAGCGAAAGGAGCCGAGCCTAACAGTGGTACTGTTACGTAGTTTTATGGGCTATGATGGGCATGACATGCCATCTTTGACGGGTAATGCATTGAAAATTTCATGGATCACAATGACCGTAATGAAAACGTATAGTTATCCCCTATGGATAACTGTGTGGTTCCACCTGTGTGCATCTGTCCCATCAGCGAGGTTCTGAGAATGGTCTGATTGATCTGTATGCTGCTCTGAGAAAATGGTTGGTAGTGAAGCCAAGCCGGGTCAGTGATGGCCAATCGGTCTTTGTTTTGTCTGTGTAGTGCAAAGGTCAAACTCCACTCACTAGCTGCGATTGAGAAAACTTGCCCGGCAGTCGAAAATGACCCTCCCCTAGCCATGTAGCACCCCGGCAATTCTCGACTCGACCCAAACGTTGAGTTTTCTCGCCGAGAATAAAAACTCCCCGAGAAACATTTAAACTCAACTCAAACATCGAGTTTTCTCGCCGAGAAACAAAACTCGCCGAGAAAACGCGGCGATTGAACTGACCATTAGGATGAATGCATTAGGATCAGGATGAATGCATCTGGGAGATAAATAGATTGCGGCTAGAATAACAGACCTCAGACATTTTATTAGTGTACTTGCCCTTTGACAGCCCACTAACCACCGACCCATTTACGTCACCCTGGTTGGTGTCGCTGTGCTAACCAATTAGTGATTGGTCAGGTTTCAGAGTTCTTCTCATCAGGTTTTTATGGTTCTACTTGGGCATTTTATTTGGGAATCTTACTAATTCTGAGGCGTATTCCATCTGTGGTTGTGCAAAAGTCATGAAAATCTGTCCTCGAGGGTTCACAATGTCATTCACAAAGTCTTCTCTGATCTTTCGCTTCCAATACTCCCTCAAGATAGGCTGCCTCTCTCAATAGCAGACCCCCAGAGTTTATTACATTGACAGCTGTTTACGATTTGTGCCAAGGTCATGAGAACCTAAAGCAGTGGCCTTGCACATGTCATGTGAACTGTCATGTCAGTGGCCCAAAGTGCCCTAAATACATGGAGTTATGGAGGATGACTCTACGCCTTCGTGTCTCTGGTCATGTAAAAGGTTTTCCTGATACAGTACTCGATTCCAACGCTTCATATGCCCCGTCTAACCGCTAAGCACTTCAAAGGCCCAGTTGGTATTGGCATCATTATTCATATGGATTTATATGTTATTGTTGTGTCAGGGATTGACAGTCTACCATACAATGACTCCAACTGACAACCTTAGACATATAAATGCATATCAACACCACCATCATCATCATCATCATCATCAACGGGCTGTGGCGGCGCCATCATCATGTGCTAAGGATGCGATTTTTATCGTACAATGACTAAAACTGGCCACGATAGAATATGTGAGATATAAATGTACATGCCTCGGGGTTAATGAATTAGAACTACTCTTCGCTGGGGTCCAATCAAAACTTTGAGTTAATAAATTTTCAAGCGCTACTTCAATGGTCATCGATTTTAATATCAAAGTCCACTTCCTTCGTGGAAATACTCTCAAGTGTATGGACACTTGGAATCTACGAGACTGATATCTGCAGGGCCTTGTCCTTGAGAGTGATAATTCGTTAACATAAATCGTATCCAGGGGAAACAGGAAATGGCTGCACATACACGATGCAACTGTATCCAAGCCAGCACACTGACCATTTTTATTGATTATAGAATTTATCCCCACCTTGAATGAATGACCCATTTTAGAGCTACTGAGGTAGGCGTAGGGTCTTCTCGACTAAACGAGGATTACCAAAAAGTTCTCGGATTTTTCCCTAGTCTTTACTGTGCATTTACCAATAAAGCCGGTATTCCAGGTCAACTTTATATACAACTGAACATACAGTTGGTGAGATTTGCCTTCAAAATAGTATCCAGATGCATCAACATGGTTTAAGCTGCAGGTCAACTATGCTTACAAGTAGAGCCCTTGTCAGGGAACTTTTTGATCAGTCCTCAAACTAATATAGAAAGAAATAAAACGTTTGTAAGCGCAGTGCAAAGAGCAGACAACTACTCAACATCTCAACTAGCTGCATGCCATCATCATCGTGCTATGTAACCTGCACACTGAGCTAACCTTTTTATGACATTAGCAATGGCGGTCGTGTCTACATTTATGATAACCATTCAGACACGCCTGATGTTTCTAAAATTCCATGCATTCCCCAGAGTGTATTTACCCAGTCGCTGATACACCGTGGCAATATAAAAACCCAGGGGACCTATGAAAAAATCTTCAACCCACTGATGAGGTCATACTCTGTGGCCACGCGCTAGACAGTCATGGAAACATAACTCTGAAATGATTCAACATACTCGCTAGTGAACCCTTCAACTTAATATATCCCAAGGTGTGAGCAGAAGGGCAGTGACTTTCTTATACATTTTGTGAAAACTTTAAGGGAGTACACATAAACTCAAATGAATGTATTCTCTTAATCCCTTAGTCTTGTCTGGAACAGTGATCATGGATGCAAAAAATATGTTAGTCGTTGAGCCAAAGGTTCCCCAAATTGGATGCTTGCTGGGCCTGATACTTCCAGTGAAACTTAGCAAAAGTACCTGGTTTTAGATTTCTTTGATCTTTTTTTATTTTACGCTGGGCGCTCAGTCATCCTAATGAGCAGATCGACCTAACAGTGAGACTCGTTTAGTAGGAACTAGGAATTCTGTGAAGAGCTTGTACTCACAATGGGCGCTCACTGTGATGAGAGTTTGAACCCAGGATTTAAATACCTTGACCTAAACGCTTCAACCTCTGGAATATCTTGCAACCTCCAGAAACAAGGAAGTCATTGTAGATGATATTTGATATATTATTTACGGTGTAGGTACGTACCTGTTGGGGATGTTGTAGGCCTTTGGCATTCCTGAAGAAAAGATAATCTTGATCACACCGCCAGTTGTGGATGAGCCGCTTTGGGACAAACGGATGGCTGGTCTTGGTGAGTCTTGCCATAGTTAGGTCGCCTGTTAACCTTTCACACAATTTCAGTACATGCTTGGTCTTGTACTCTTACATCCATTGTTGTGGTGTATCTACTGCCACTGGTGCTGAGCAAAACGTGTGGGCGGCTGTTACCTCTTTATGTATGACCTACCAAATGTTCACAATGCCCTCAATAAGTGTTACAACTCGGGTATACAACTCTGTTGAATCAATCGAATTCGATTCTGATTTACATTTTCTGAAGAATCCTAGCCAATCTTAGCAAATGAATGCTGAATATGGATTGAATTCAATGATGAAGGCTGAGAATAGGGATGATATGTATCTTGTACTTGTACATGTGTGCAGTTTGGCTTTCTACGATGAGTTAGCAAATAGCTGCTATTATAATGCAGCTCAAATGGGAGCTCTATTACGCAGAGTCCACCTATTGGTTCTAACTTGAAAACAGGATACTCGTTATGCAAAAACTTCGTAGCAAACACATAATTTTACCTGGTAGTGGGCATCATAAAACCTCAGTGGATAGGATGAAGGTATTACACTGTCTGTCCACTCCCGTGACCCACCCGGGTTCAATTTCTGGTCTTGGTGAAGTGTTTCGAGGGATTCTTTCTGGCTGAAACAGTGGCTTAGAGTGGCGCCCCCTGGTTATGCCTTCAATCTCATGATGATCATGCCTATGGATCAGCCTGGTCTACAGCGAACAAAAAATGTCATTAATACATGTAACTCTATGGCATTTAAGGAATGAAGATCTTGCCATATACTTCGTAGTTAGCATTTAAGACAGGCTGTTGTCCACTTAGAAAACAGGTGTGAAGCCTTTAAACATTGCTACATCGAGTGGTGTTATTTTATACTGATGATATAGGAACAATCTAAAATATGTTGTTTCCGTGATGTAGATCCGCCTTCGATCTGTGGCTTGGAGAATTCGGTGGTTGGCGAGTATGCTGTGGCTTGTTGTGGCGTTGCTGAGGAGACAGGGGTCAAGGTTCTTGATTTATATTCCGAAATGACAAAAGATAAAGTAAGTGACTATGCAGCCATGCTATTACCCTCACATTATTTTTTCCCATGATGGCAACAGATGAAAGTGGAAACAACTCCTATCATGAATTTTTTGAACTCCACCCTGAAAACTACATCTGGTGGGGTTGGCTGAATGAAATAATCTAAAAACCACTTTAGTGGGTTGTTCTCAGCCATGCAGTCTGACTCGCGCCACCTGGACAGGAAGTATTCTAATGCTTAAAATGATTGCCTTTTTAGGATCCAAAGAGGTTTGTGAACACAGACGGTCTTCACTTATCAGGTCAAGGTGGCAGACTTCTAGCCGATCTTATAATTCCCATTTTGGAGAAGATTCTTGGAGTCCCATCGATAATATTCCCACATTATGATGAGATGAACTACGCCCATCCAGAAACCCATTTTCAGGGTCTTTCAAATGGTAATGGCAACCATGTTCAATAGAGTTTGGTCAGGTCACTAGTCGGCTCTGTTTCACGCTGCACGTCTCAAAAAGCTTGAGATAGTCTTTGGGACGGTAGTATATTTTTTGTCAGATGTATTTACATAACATAGAATAAACCAAAATAATTATAAACGATAAGCAAAAAGTACTACATAGTGCTTTAATTAGCTTCCCCAGAGACACGCGCAGACATCTTCTGGTTGAGGGAATTAATTCTATAGATGGGGTTCGACTAGAGATGGTGAGACGGCATCGTACTAGCGCGCGGTAAGGCAGCAGTGATTGGTTCCCATCCACAATCTACTATAAAAAGTGATTGGGATCGGCTGAAGGGTCTCTCTGGTTCCTGTACCTTAGTGATAGCCACACGCCTATCACCTAAAATCGAAGAGGGGTGTGTGAAATGATTGTAACGGAGTATAAACAAGAAGTCCTTAGAAATACTATACACCCCATGCAGTGACAGAAACCAAACTGTGGACAGTAGAATCATGCCTTCTGTCTCTAGCTGAAAGAACACAAACACAAATAATTTAAAATGCAATAACTGACAACGGGAATCTTGATGGTTTAAACGGACAGCCACCAGACAACATGAATTTGAGCGGGATGAGCTGCCTGTTTGGTCACTGAGTAACACAGCGAAGCGCCTCCGACCTGCCCGCAGCGGTTTGCAGAAAAAGGTAGAATATTACCCAGATCGTTCAAGCTCTACACAACTACTGATTCGTTTGCCTGACGCAATTTGGTGGAAGTTAACGTGAAACGAATTTCGGGTTAAGTCGGAAATATAGAAGGGCACCCATGACCGACATGTAATTTACGCAGCGGGCGTAGCGGTTAACGGTGGGGCAGCTACCTGTGCACCGTGGTGTAATCTAGATCATGTCGCTATTACTCTTAGGGTTTCGTTGACTGCGATACCTCACAGTCATTATCACACCAATGATCTACAACAGCCATTCCATAGGTCGCTGATGAGACGAGACAGGTATCCAGGTTATCAGGCCACGGAGGCCGCCTCCCGCACTCATCACTCAGCATGCATAGATTAGTATAATGCGGGCCTTTAGGTAAAAAAAGAGCTTAGTACGACGAGGTGTAAAACCTCCCTAAGTCAATGAGGTGTTTGTTTTGCAAGTGGGCTTGGGTTAATCCTTCCTACCAGCTGATGACATGCGGACACCTGCACAAAGTGCTTACCTCAGTGAAACTTATAAACAGGCCAACGCCTCCTGTCAGCCGGCAGCCGGTGTTGGAGTATTTCATAATTTTTTCCTCACATGTTTCGCATTCTAACGGGCAGTTGTCAGCCAAAGAAGGATTGGTTGCCCCGCAGCATGCATATTGATTCGTCTTACCACTGCAACAGGCTACATCCGCCTACAAATCATCAAGTCACACCCGCTCGGTCAGACACCCAACTGACACAATTTCAAATAACTCGTAAACTGATGCCACTTCATACATCAATTCATACGTGTATACGGTACTGTCGAATTACAAACGCAGTCATTAGCGGTGGGGATATAACTCCCCACAGTGGCACTATATTTCAAAGGACAACAGGCCCAACTCTGACAATGCGCCCATAACATCAGTCAAATAAAACTATCCTGGCTCATCTTATACATCAGAATTCTAATCCTGAGACAATGAAAAGTTATGTTATGAAGTTATGAATAAAATGATTGTCATCAGCAGCTGTGGATTAGTGGTTGGAATGGGTTAGAATACCGGCTTTGGGTGCTGTCAATCATGGGTTTGAATCCCAGCGCAGTCAATGATGGCGACAGGAATAGAAACGATAAAAAATTGAGGTCTCTCATTTGGAAGGATGTCTGAAGCCAAGAATGCTTTAATATCTTTTGAATTCCAAATCCCTGTCATGCAGTTATTGCATGATATGATTTCAATCACTAGGGACTTTTGAAGTGAGATTTTTACAAAGTCGAGCTGTCTTCAATGCCATCTTAAACCATATATGGGCTCATCGCCAATCAAATCCGAGGCAAAACATGCATCATGGACATATAATAGGTCTATAGAACGATTTCTATGGGCATGCTTACACAGGAGAGACTGCTATTTGTCCAATGAGAGAAGCTGCAGCAGTTAGCATGGATCTGTATGTCCTGACGCGTGCCATGACTGGCGCTGTCCCAGCCCTTAGCGGCGAGCTCTTTCTGCGTCTCCTCTGAGATGGCGAGCAGAGCGACGGCGAGGCTGAACTGGATCAGGAAGAGCAGGAACAGAATCAGCATGTACTGAGTGCACCGTTCAGGAAAACATACTTTTCTTTCTTGTATAATGTCTTCACTGATTTCACGGTGAAGCTGTCAGATTGGATACTTGTTTTTTCATCAGTTACTGCTTAGAATAAAGCACCACAATCGATTCACTATCAACGCTCCACCTCATAGTGAGGTTCGTTTTGTTTTTTAGCTAAGATTGAAGTGAGAAGCTCGTACTCCCAACAGGAGCCCACCATGGCCAGGATTTGAACCAATCTTTGCGAGCCCAGAGATTTTCCACTCAGTTATCTGGGATAGCAGGATAAATAAATCAGTGACTTGAGATCGTGAGATCCTGGTCCTAGCGGGCTTTCACTTTGATTTGAATAGAGCTTCTCGGTAAAATTTCCGGCTTCACCACAAGCCTCAAGATTAGCTAAAATGGATGATTCAGTGCAGTACAAAATAAGTAAATGAAGTACCTACACCTTGGTGCAGCGGCAACCACCCTGGGCATTTACAACCTCAAAAGCTTTCATATGAGCTCAATAGCATCACTTTATATACAAGAATATGAGATCCGTTTTAAAGATGTCTGAAACAATCAACAATGGTCACAGTCTGTTACGTAAAAAGCCACACGCATGCGTGACTTTATAGTATCTAATATGGTGTAATGACAGATTGGGAACCGGCAACAGAATGACTCTTCCTTGGCTGATAAATCTCAAGGCTGTTAGCAATAATTAAAGTTCAGAGTGTCACATCTATGAATGGTGGATTTGTTTATTGCGTGATTAACTTGATACGTGCGCGCGTGGTAACAGATTATTGAGATCATAACAACCTTTGACCGATAGCGTCTCTCATATCAGACGACTAAACCTAGTGCCACTTCAAAACATCTGTGCCCAAACTGATACACAAATAGTGCACATAGTGTAATGGACGTGGCACCAGCGCGAAACGACATTTCAGTACCAGCAGGTTTCGTAGTTTGCCGGATAGACCACATCATCAAAAGGTGATGAAATTCAGTGGCACTGCCTGCATGCATCAAGAAACCCCCAACAAGCTCACCAACGTTTTATGAATCATTATGCAAAATGGATTTAATTCACTGATACTGATTATGTCCCAATAGATATCCAGTTCCAACCCTCCATGCCTTGGAAAGCCAAACTCTATTTCCAATTGAAATGAATTTCTACCATAGACACTAAACGGGTTAATTACAGGGTCAAAGAGTGCACACCTATGGTGAAAGCGCATAGATAGGTAAAGGATACGAAGAAGAGGCAGATCTGATGATGTTTCACTGCTCCTATGAATCCCATGCATGCCACTAGAAATAAGAACACTCCGCAGCCAATCACTCCCCCTATGATAGCTAAGCTCCTTACTAAAGCAATGGCTTTAGCATAACCAGCTACAGCTATTAGTAGGATTGCAATCAACTACAATATAGAGCAAAATGATGTGGGCACTGGTCATTTGGTCATATATTCAAAACTATCAGCGATACAGGTTGCTTAGAAAATTAAATAAATAAAGGGGCCTGCCCGGAACGGAGGTGTGAAACCACAACTCTTTTTTGCACCACATTATTAATACCTATGTGGAGTGGTGAAGTTTGCTCCCTGGTTAACAGGGAGACTTTGTTGGAGCTCAGAGGCGAATTAAGTCTTAAGGTCGGATGCAATTCCTGCCACCACTATTGACTTTTCTGGGATTTGAACAAACGACTCGCTGCGCACAAATCGTGTCTTCTAACCAGTAAGTGAGTAACTAACTTCTAAGCCACGGTCGCTCCGGAAATTATGGTTTCCAAGACATTTTGATTAGTAATCCATAGCCCACCGTTAATAAAACATGTGACACCGATGAAAACCTGACTCAGTGACTGGTTCACTGAAAACCTCAGTCAATGACTGGCTGAGTCCCTTGTGAGGCATGGCATGACTAACACTGACTAAGTAGTAAGTAATTGATGTAGATCACATTCACTGATTCACCGTTTTAGTGTTTATTATGACTACGTGTGTGTCTGTATCACTGACTGTATGACTCATTAGCTGGCTGAGTCGACTTGCAAGTGCCAGTGATTGACTCTCAGTCTCACTCTCAGTGAGAATTGAGAGTGAGACTGAGAGTGACTAGAGTCTAGACAGTCGAGTCTAGACTCTGTGTCTGTCTCTAGTCACTAGTGTAGGTAGTGGGTTTGAGTTTTTATACTCACGATATATAGAATGTTTAGAGCTATTAATGCATTCCTAGAGCATATAAATTGTCCACAGCCCATGACTGAAGACTATAATTTTCCCGAACCGATGTCAAATGCGCTTGAACCCACAACACAAGGGGATAGAAATGAGGTACGAATTGACACGCCAATAACCAAGTAACTAAGCCAAGTTCAATTTGTTCGGATCGCAACTTCCTGTGGAAAATAACTGGGTCAAGTTCGTGTACAAGAGGTAGAAAACTCGACTACATCTCAAGGCAGTTCGTGAGACGATTTCTTCGGACTGTGTTTGATTAAGCCGGTAAGTCAGTGAATTTGCCGGATTCCTTCTTTTTAAGGTATCTGTTAAACGCCTTTTTCAAGAGACACCAGGCCAGAGTTTTCTCTCGCATGAAACCATCAAAACCATTTTGTCAACTGTGTAAACTTTCTACATAATTGCCCGATGACACACGACACAGTGACAGTCTTCTAAACTATAGACTAAATTAAATAGTAAATCTAAGGTCTAGTTCTACTTCTAGTTCTAGTCTAGCCTAGACTAGGTTTCAATACAAGTTACTCACTACTTAGTAAGTTAGTTTGGTTTATCCCCGGGCGTATTCCGTTTCCAGCCATTGGATGGATTGATTGCAATTTCTATGATATTCCAGTTTCCATTTCCAATGGAATGCGATGCATTTTTCATTCTATCAAGTAGGACCACTACCGCCGGTGGTGTAATATTGTGACGGTGAAGTAAATCAGCGGTCGCATAGATTGGATTGTCTTGTGGTATCCTGTCCATCTTGCTATTTTTTCCAGATGCTGTTAGCATTGGACTGACTGAGTAGTCATGGCAATTCTTGGTATGCAAGCAGTGATGACCTTGGTCATGATAAGCGTCCTCGAGAAGATCTGTCCCATCTACTCCCTGGGGCGCTGGCTTCTTACGGGACAAAAACTTGTTCGTTATCTGCACCCATCTGATGAGGAGTTGAAAAAAGCGGCGGGTACGATTTTACATTTCGATAACTCCAAGGGATGGATATGTGCCCAGGGCTTGCATTCGATCACGCTCATCTCTGTGCTTTACATGGTTCCATGTTTGTCTTGTCTAGTGATGTTTGTAACCATGTAGAATACTATTCTCTGTGACACATAACTACGATATGAATAAAAAGATATCACTGTTCAACCTACCACTCTTGTCATCTCCCTTTGTAGGCATTTCTTCCAAGCCGCCAGTAACTAGGAAAGGTAGAAAAGGTAACAAGGAACTCCAGAATGGTGCAGGTGACACTTTCACGGTACCGAGAACGATAGAGCTGACTCTATCTCCATCTCCACTGCAGACAATTGATGTGCTGCCACTGAGATATTACTCTGAGTTTATCTGGCTCATAGACTTCACTCTCTGTACTGCTATAGGTGAGCGAGGTAGTTAGGCCTTGGCTAGTTTGAACATTTTCTGTGAAAAAAAACTCTTGTCATAGTTTTTGCCAATTAGTAAAGTATTTACCAAGCCTGGTATGGGGGGCACTATAACTGAGTGGTTAGAGCGCTGAAGGTTTCGACTCCAAGACGACTTGTGCGCAAGACGGCACTCACCGTAGTGACCACATTGCCGATACAAGTTGGCTCCCTAACAGCCGTTTCCCCTCACGACAACTGGCTGAGGGGTAACCTTTACCGGGTATGATTCCCTTGATTAATTTTCCAGTGGTGGCAGTAAACTATATACATGAGCATTACATCTATCCGAGCGCTCACGAGTACGGGCTCAGCTCAATCTGGTGCACCCTTCTCGCTTTCTTCTGTGTGAGACCGCTCGTCAGCTTCGTTACCTCTTTCAAATTGGGTAAGTCAGATTCGCCCACAAGAGTTACCTTCTCTATGAGGTACGCGGTAAGCAGAAATTCTCCTAATGAAACGGAAAACACAGAGTTAAATAGATTCTGCACCACCCGTAACAAGCTGTTCTCTCCTGGAGACACAAAATTTCTTTTGAGTCTCTTGACTCTAGCGACTGTGAAGGATCTCCACCTAATTCTTTAGGTGCTTATGTTGAACATCTGTAGTGAGTGTTTGTCAGTGATGATCTCTGGACACTAGGACAGTTGTTAATAAAAGTAATATTCATTTCAATTGATACAAATAACCTAGCTCTGGAGGCAAAATGCTTAGTTAGACGGTAGTGTACTGGGCATAGCATTACAGTTTCGGTGCTGTTTTTTTCCATCACCCTTATCATATTGCGATCATGGCGATAAAGGAACTCAGTCCAGAGTAATATAAACAAAGGTGGAAAAAGGTTCCTCTAAGATTCCTCTATAAAATTGAAATGATTGTATGGTTATATAATTGTAGGAAAGAACAGTGGTGAGATTGTGCTGTGTGCCCTGTTTGGATTTTTCTTTCTCATCACATCCATGATGCTTCTTATCGTGGATGATAGGGTAGGTGTCCCCTACTGGTAATCCCATAGTGTATGGCAAGCATTGAACTCTCACATGAGATTATTGTATCGCAACTGAAAGTATTTTCAACGTATTTTTGATGTCAATTCCTCACCGTTTAGTGATTTGACGAATGTGAGAATTTTCCAGTGACATTGGAATGAGGTTGGGAGTCAATGCACTGATAGCATCTCAAACTATCCACTTGTTAATTTTGTCCTCTCTAAGTGTTGAATTTGTTATTCCGATTGTAAGCCAGTAGCTTTGTCCCTGTTGTCGGGTAACCGCTACTGTGTCCTTTCTGCATCCAGTTTGCAGCAGTGCAATGCCCAACGGATTTTCGCTTACACAAGCTATCACTCTGGGCTGGTTTGCTAAAGTAATGCCTCATTTTTTTTTATTAGTATCTGGAGTTCCATATCGTACCTGCCCATGGAAACTTTACACTGTCCGCCAAAGAATTTCTAGCTAAGCAGGAGATCACATCCATAGGGCCTCTTAGTCTAGTCGCCTTCCGGACGATACTGGCTGTCATTTCGGCCTTTATCGGATCATTGCTAACATTCCCTGGACTAAGACTTGCTAGAGTTCATATGGATGCACTGGAGTATTCTAAAGATAGGTAAGTGGGAATGCAAAATGGTTGAAGTCAAAGACAGATTTCTCTTTGAATTCTGTTGAGATAGAAACTTGAATCACTCAGCTTTGAGAGTGTACATGCGTATTGTGCGCGTGGGGGTATATTTCTCTATTTATTCATTTATCTTTATTCTATTGATACGAATTCAGGGCACTCAAATGACATTTCTGAGACTTCTAGGAATAACAATAGACGTTCAGGAAGATTTCATAATACAGTAGTTCAAGTATTAAATTCGCTCCTTATACTAGCCTTTATATCAAATCATCCTTATTGGTTTGTTTTTCTGATTAAGGAACATCACTTCTTCGGAAATGCGATATTGCAAAATAAGTTGCATTTCATTTATGGGTATAATCTATATTGAGTCCATCATTTTTATTTACCTCTTGATTGTTGTTGCGGGTATATGGAGTTATCATTCCCTTTCATAGGGAAGGACAACTCCAGGTCTATGGTATACACACAATGGCCAAAGTTATTCACTCGAAGGAATTGCCATAGTAGAAGGTCTCCCTGCTCAGAAGACTAATAGATACAGTACCACGGTAGTCCATTGTAACCCGGTATTATGTTAAAACATTATTCAAGTATAAGTCCCCTTTTTATTTATAGGGTTTATCTAATTGCAGGCCGTTACTGCAAGTGTTGATGCACTTGGATCTTCTTATGCCTTTATTCCTGCTTGGTCTGTGGGTACCTGCCATTTCTAGAGATGTACTGGTTGGTAAGTGTGTGTCCATCAATCATAGTGGCTGTGACTCAATTCCACCAAAAAAGGCATAGCTGTTTTTAACTTTCCCCATTTTATTAAGGTACATCTGCTCCCTTCAGTTCACTATGAGTCACTTCAGCTCATCGACCTAATGATGTCATTATAGGTAGGCCTCTTCCGGGTACTGCCTTTACCCTGACTGATGAGCATTATGACCTAATGCGACAGCTCCTAATAGTTGTGTTTGCCTTTGGTCGGATGTGTCTACTCAGGTTCAGATTGCAAGGTAAGTTGTGATCTCGATACGGAGATATCTTGTGTCATTTTGTTATAAGGTCATCCAGGCCTTATTTATTGTCACTACCTGAATTCAATGAAGATGAAATGACTCAAGCAGTGCTCAAGCCTGCAATTGAACCTAGGTCCTCTGGCCTAGACCCAGCGTACTGTCCAATAATCTATCACTTCACTAGACTAGTTTAGCTGAATGGGGGAGCCCAGGAGTAGCTTAGTTCTCAGTGGGTGACATGTAAATAGGACTTAGGGTTAATTGACCCCCAAACCAAATGGACATTTGAACCAGTCTTGCCGTTGGATCAAGGTCATCCCTAATGAGCCATGGAGGCTGGCACTTGCTCAAATCTCCTTCACTTTAAAACCAACTCATGTACAGGTTGGACCTTCTCGTGAATCTCTGGTCCTCTTTGAGCCCTAAAGGCGAAGAGTTTCGGAACCTATCTGCGGTTGAAACTTTTCATAAGGCTTCGACTCTCTCTTTCGTAGCTTATCTGAATACTGTGGTAGTGAAAACTGATGGTATGAGGAAGGAATCTGGTCGCATCTCCAATGTAGAACTCAGGAGTCAGATTAGCAATGTGTTTTACTACCTGTGTGTGGTCATTATACAGCTCATAGCTCCGCTCATCCTCATACTTTCTATACAGTTACTGGCTATATCCTTGTCAGGTGGGTGCATGTCAACTGCCTAAAAACTTCAGTGGAAGGGAAAGAAATTTTGATGTTACCCTATGGTAGACTACAGTACAGTAAGCTGCACAGTAAGCTGCACAGCGGTGCACTGCATAAGAATAATTCCAATTCGGACAACTGAAAGCTTTGGGTTTCGGTGAAGTTTCCCAAAGGACTCGATCCCAATATATTGTAACAGAATTCACTTTAAATGCAACGAATAATATATCATGTCAGCGAAGTGTTTATCGAGTATAAATATAAGGTATCACTGAAGTGATAAAGGGCTCCATTTAGTGACTTACAAGTATTCTTGGGAAAGTTTTCATTGCTCAAAATCTCAAACTGAAGCCATTCGATAGCAGTTTCCTTTATTTTCTGCAGACTCGGGTGAGGTTGTGGTTCCAGAACCAGTGTCACCAGATGTAAGCGAGTTAGCTAAGTCAGTAACCAGTCAAGTGCGAGCGTTCACTGTCTCACTGAGTGAACTAAGGTCTGTCTTCTCAGCTCATCTCTTTAGCTCAATGACATCATACTGCCTATGGTACATGACCTTTGCGTGGACTACCACTGCATACTTTGGACTGTTTTATCATTCCTACACAACGAGATGAATAGAGCTCTTTACTCCCACCAAGGAGAGTTTGCTAAGGAGAGTAGCCAGCCATGACAAGACAGCACTACGGATGATCTTCCAATCTCAATCAGAAGACTGTAATCTCACACTCATTACTGGCAGAAACCTCCGCCCCCTCCCATATACTATGGTGCTCCCAGCCAGTTAGTAGCAATGGCTTTTACTTTACTAGATTTTACAGTCATACAGGTTATCTCATGATTTTTCCCCAGTAGAAGTGATGACGTAAGGGTTTGTAGCGTCTAATAAAAACCTCTTTTTAATACTATTGTTCAAAACAATATTCAAATGAAAAGTCAGCTACACTAGCATGCACTGATCTAAAACATCTACTCAGCTATGTCAGGGACTGTCAACTGGCGAGATATTCGTGTAAAGCGAGGAGGTGAAATGGAGAAGAAATAAATTATCCACAACACCGCTGTTCTGAGCCGAGGCGGTCGGGTCGAGGGTGTTGGAAATGTTAGAGCAGTGGGTTACGCCGAAAAAATTCCATGAGGCTGCAGATGGCATGCAGCAAAATTAACGAGGGCTTTGCCACATATAAACAAATAGTGGATCTAAATGCCACCGACATATTCTGTAAAATCATCCACTTCCGTATCGCAATGCTGGGTTGCGGAGGGGGCTAGCTTGCTCTTCATGCGTTTAAGATGGCGTAGTCGCTCTAACCAATTTGAGGCATAAAGTGTCTGCGACTGAAGATTCTGGTATACGTTGGCGGCCATCTGCAAATAGGAAATATTACATTCATGAAAATAATATCTCCTTAGTGCTAAGTACGATTTAGGATAAAACAAATATAATACGGATAATCAGACAACAAAATACTTCTGTAACGATGACCTCTACTAGGCATAAAAAGAAATTAGAGATAAATTTGATGATTGTGATGAACGATAAGGGTGATGGCAATGAAGGCCAACTCCATGGCTGATGGTGTTTGTGGTGGTGGTGATGATGATGTTTGTGATGGTGATGATGATGGTAGCGAGTGCCCTTTATGTCCCTCTATGCAGGCGAGTGAGAGTAGAGCTTACCGAGCTGTGAAGTGCAATCTGCTTGACTAGAGAAGGAACGCTCTCATCTGAGATTACTTTAGTTGAGACGTGCTCCAGTATCCCTCTGATCTCTACAAAGACAAATTCGAGTATATAAAGGTCTTCCTCTTAAGAAGGATAAGTTCTGTTCAGGGGTAACTCATCCTCGGAGATTAAAGTGTAAAACTAGGTGGGGGATTGTTATAGATTGGTCAGTATAAACCGTGGCGTATTGAGTTGCGGAATACAGCTCCCCGGCCAGCTGGTTTTTTTTTAGCTAAATAGAGTCACGTGGCTACGGATTGCTTGGAAACAGAGGGGAGAATAAGTGGTCCAAAGCTTGAAAATGGTGCATTAAAAGTTCACTGAAGAGACACTGTGGAGGGGGGAGGGATGCTGATCACCCAGCATTCTCATATATATGTCATAAACATATGACTTACCATCTTTACACAGCATCTGTACAGAACTGGATACGCTGTCTAAAGGCTTGATGACCAGGTTAACATAGTTAAACTGTCCCTGTAATAGAAAAGACAGGACTATGCTCCGTACGCACAGTCTACATGTGTAGAGATTAAATAATAATGAAGCTCTGACTTAAACATTATGGACCCGTCAAAACAGTTGTCTTTTCTACAGGCATGTAAATTGCCAACACACTTATAATACAATGAATTCAGGTGCGAATGCCTACAGTGAACTGGGACCCTGTTCCGGGTCGCAAGGAGGCCCACTTATAGAGTTATCTTCTCTATGGGACATATTAGTGTAAGCAGAAAGTCCTCTTATGACTCACTCCGGGAATCGCGGAGTTAAATGGACTCATTAGGCCAATTTCTGCTCCACTCCCGACAGCTGTTCTGTCATGGAGACACGACACTACCATCACCGTAACACTTACTGTACGTATGGGACTATCGTGCATGGTAACACTCAGTGCAAAATTACCTTTATGGTACCAAAGGTGAAGTCCTCTTCACTATCATTATAGACAACAGTGACAAAGTTATTTCCAATGTGTCGTTTCTTATTGTCACATTTCTTATCCTGTTCCAGAGTGGGCATGAGGGTGGCAATATGGAACACCACTACAATGAATATGCACACAAACTGATAAAAAGCAAATATTTCAAGTTGACGAAAACCCTATAAACATATAACAGTTGCATTATAAATCTACAATAGAAGTCCAACACAATGGAGGAAAATAATCTCTAGATAGTGAGAACATTGATCTTAGAACCGTAATTGGGCCCGAAAAGTCGGACACAAGTTTTCAATGTTGAAGAACACAAAATGACGCGTCGACATGGAGCTAAAGAACAATTATCCGCACGAGTATTTTAAGCTCTGGAAATGCTTAACAGAGTATCTTCGAGATAAAAATTTTGTGTAGTGAGAAAAGGTGACTTACTCTGTACTACCTCGTCATGCCATACGTATGTATACTTCCCGTCTGAGTTTTCGGTGTGATCGAGTCCCCCTGTGAACATATCACCAGGATCGCTGTCCTGCAGCGACAACAGAGTTCCTGAAATAACAGAGAACACAACAGTCTAGACAATGGATACGGAGTTAAAGAGTTAAATTTACACAAGGACATAAGCACTTTACTGACAACCCAAAAGCTGACAAAATGGCATCCACTAGGCCACAATTAGAAAATTAACATACTCAACACAGAGAAAATTTGAGGGATCTTTCAACCACAGAATGTTACCGTGGCTAACAGATAGGCTGCCTGTGAAATTTCATAGTGAAAAAGTGAACAAATATCTGTTTGATTAAGTTAGTTGAGGTTGTACAGAGCCAGATCATTTTTATTGCTCCGATACTTTTCCATTCTGCCATTTTGCTGACGGGCCCTCATACGAGAGTTGCATATAATGCCTGCGTTACCAGTACGGGACACTCACCAAGCCTCTTGATAAACTCAGAGTATCTCCTCGAGCCATATGTGTTGGAAAGAATTGCTGCGGCATCCTTACATTGTTTGGGTCCTACATAGACCACTCCGACCTTAAAGAAAGACTGGGCTCATTTATTGGGTCCCACATAGACCACTCCCACCTTAAAGAAAGACTGGGCTCATTTATTGGGTCCCACATAGACCACTCCCACCTTAAAGAAAGACT
>Ga0224511_10000503_pt1 | contig 18999 bp, 15 predicted proteins | sample SF_May12_sed_USG_2_FD_169988 | JGI IMG/M metagenome (GOLD analysis project Ga0224511, IMG submission 169988) | Sediment microbial communities from San Francisco Bay, California, United States - SF_May12_sed_USGS_8_1 | ecosystem: Environmental > Aquatic > Marine > Sediment | place: USA...
CGTATTTTGTTTTACATTCATGATTTTATGTGATATTTTAAGTTAATGGAATGCAGTTCTATATTTAGTCAGTCATGTGATTGACATGCTCTATTTTCCCTATATGACGTCATTTCAAATGACAACTGGTGTACTTTCATTTTCTGAAATTACTAAAAATAGGAATAGCTTGAAAACTATGTCATATACAGAAACGAAATTTGGGGCATATTAAAATTATTATGCAAGTGTTTACCTCTGTAAATTTCATGTAAAGCATCATAAAAATAAATTAGTTACATGGGTGGCCGAATATTTGCATACTGGCCGAAATTGCGTACACATCCAGTAAATCTTTGTCAATAGGAAATAGGAAAAAGGTCAATGCGATTCTCATAGATTCGTGAATTTTGATTTACTGATAATTTAAGCGCTGTGAGACATGCAAATTAAGTTATTACAGCAATCACATGCATGTTATGAAAATATCTTTTTGACACCTTTATCCAATAATTATCGAGTCAATCTCGGTTTAGCTTATTTTCAACCGAGTTTAATTATCAGCGTTTACTCATACCAAAGCACATGCAGCTTAAATTTTAACGTCATTTATAATGAAACATTCTATTGAATGTTTCCAGATAAAACTGAAAGTGTGGCATAACTAGCTGTGGGAAAACTTGCAAATACATAGGCGTCGGAAGTGGGGCCGCAGGGGCCGCGGTCGCGGCCCCAATATTTTGTCTTGTTGCCGTTTTGGGGCCGTGGTTTTTTTTCGATACGCCAGTTGTTTGTTTTATAACCCAGACATAGAAATTTTGCGCGCTAGCTTCGCTCGCGGATGTTTTTAAACTCTTTTATCATTAATAATTAAGAAGGCTGTGAGTTAAATAAAATATCATTAATAATGTGAAATGCTGGGTGTTAAATATTTAAAAGTTCAAGAAAACAAGTGTATACGCGGTATTCAAGGATAGAAGAGGGTTTAATTACCATTGTAGTATAAATTAAAGAGATGTTCTTTATTTTTACGGTCATAGTTTATGCAAAAAAGTAAGAAAAATGTTTAGTTTTGCAGTAGAAATTTATTAGTATAGATAAAATGTTTTAATTACACGCACTAGCAGTTTGAAGGCGCCCCCACTAACGACTGCAGACCTATGTTTTTTTATGCGCCCAACGCTAGTTTTTTCTGGCTGGCTCCGTTCGCGATTATTTTAGAAACAAACATTTTTTATGGCAAAACATGCACAAAATAAATAGCTTATGCTTTTTTGTCAACAATGTGATATTGCATTATCTTTAACATTCGCGGCCCCAATATCGAAATGCTTCCGACGCCCCTGAAATAGGTCATACCACGCGGGTCTAAAAAGCGTGCTATGAGAAGGAAGGATATTCTTTTTTTTATTTTTTGGACATTTAATTTCATGTTTTTCATGGGTTGGGTAAGCCACAACTTTAAGATCGCAACAAAATATTTATTCACTTAAGTTTTATTGCGTATAATTTGAAGTTCACAAAATCAAGTGTCCACGATTGGCACAAACATACTTACACGCTCCCATTGTCGTCAAACCATGAAATTTCATGCCCATGAAATAAAATGATTTCATAGCCTAACATGTTTGTGTTTGACAGTTTTAGGTAAGAATGCCACAGGAGGCTGGTATGGACAACAAGAGCAGCATATCGCCCTACCTGTCGGCCCTCTCCCAGGGTGTGGAGGAGGCATGGCGGGCAGGAGACTTCACGGACGTCGAGGTGCACGTCGGCGACAAAACCTTCAACTGTCACCGCATTGTTCTCTCATCTCTCTCTCACTACTTTCAGGTATAACTGAATGTGTAATTTCTTATCATTTGAAAAAATGGTTCCTAGAAAATAAAAACAATGCGGGAAACATCTCTTAAAGTTATTTGCTACTGAACAATTTTTTATCACACTTCTAAAAATTTAAATTGTCAGTTCTTTTTCAATATTTTCTCTGTTTTCAGGCCATGTTTCGGTCCGGTATGCGGGAGAGTGTAGCTTGCAGCGTGGATCTGCAGGGTCTGGAACCCAAGGTGTTTGATGATGTTTTGCAGTTCATTTACACAGGCAGCACACACATCTCCAGTGACACCGTGGAGAGTTTACTCGAGGCGGCAGTCATGCTGCAGATTAGATGTCTACAGGACAAGTGTGAGAGTTTTCTCAAAAAGCAAATTGGTATGTGTTTGTGTTCTGGGAGAAATGGTATTTGGTGTAAGTAGGGGTTGGCGGTGGGTTTATTTCACAAGCCACTTGGGCATTTTCATTCGGCGACAGGGCATACAGATAGTTAGTTTCTATTAAAGGCCCATAGTGCAAGATACTGAGGTGCTCATCACACATGACAAACTAGGTTCTTTAATGTGCCCAGTGTTTAGCATTGATACATGGGAGCATTTTTCCTGGGGAGAACCATATCTCTATATAGTAGATCTAGTTTGTGTGAGGGGGATCAAACTCGCAATCTCTGGTAAAGTATAACAGGACAAAGTGTATTTATATGGAAGAGCCTTACTGGAATGTTTGTCATGTCTGTCTCTCTGAAATTTGCCCATCTTATCCATGTTTGCCCTATATACCCTATGCTCAAATGTTGAATATAACAAAAGACAAGCGTAATTCACATAATTTTGCATTTGTTTGCCCATGGTCAATGTCACTCTAATAGTCTATATATACAACTTCATATCAGATCGTTAATATCTCTTTTTTGGTCTTCAAACAAGAAAACAGTCATACTTACAATGTAGCCTGCAGTGATTATTTCATTTGAGTTTAAAGTAAATCCTTCTTTTAGTTTCTACTACCATTTTCAAATGAAACATGAAAATGTGTGCATTAAAGTGGTGATGTGGGTTTACACTGCTTTATGTTTGGGCATCTTTAAGTTGCCTATGGTGCTTTAATCTAACATGATCCAATACTTTTTGCAGGGCCTGATAACTGCCTTGGAATTTGGAAGACAGCCTCCAATCTTAGCTGTCCAGGTCTCAAGAAGAAATGCTGGACATACATTCTTGAGTTCTTCTCCAACGTACTAGCGTCTGAAGAATTCCCACACATATCAGTTGAGGATCTTATAGAAATCATTAACGATGATGATCTGAATACTCCCTCCGAGGAAGCTGTTTGTGACGCAGTGCTGAAGTGGGTGGAATTTGATGTTTCTGTTAGAAAAGATCAGCTAGAAAAACTGTTCCGCAATGTTCGCTTCCCACTCATTAATGTAGACTACGTTCAAGATCTGAGGAAGAGGGATGTTGTGACTAAAGCTAAAGAATGTGATGAAATGTTGAAGGATATTTATCATTACCGCACATCTTTCAATGGAGATGCAGACATGCCAAATTACCTGTCAGAAATGTCTCGCAAGTGTCACCACAGACAAGAGGAGATGATGTGTATAGTTGGCACCCGCAGCCGTCATCCTAACCCCCAGGCTACCGAGATCAAGTGCTTTAGCTTCAGGCGTGACGCTGAGTACACCCTGGCTGCTCTACCGGAGGAGCCTGGGGCTTGTTTCGCCATCACCAAGTGTAACGATGATATCTACATATCTGGGGGCTATCACGGCCAGAGTCTAGTGCTGCAATATGTGACCAGCGACAACCGCTGGCAGCACTGTGCGCCCATGCTAGAGGGGCGCTGGGGACACTCCCTTGTTGCTGTCAATGGATTTCTGTATGCCATTGGCGGTAGCACTAAAATCTCACAGACACTCAACACCATCGAATGTTATGACCCAAAGATGAACCACTGGAAGGTTGTCGCCGGTCTTGTTATACCGGTGTCCTTCATGCCCACTGCTGCAGTGGGGAACCGAATCTACATATTTGGTGGAAAGATGATAGACAAATCTCTTTCAACCAAACTGCAATGTTTTGACACCTCAAGCAAGCATTGTTTCATCCTCCAGGAGATGCCTCTGATCTCATCAGTTGCAAGTCGGCTGGCTGTGGTAGACGATGCAGTGTACATATTCTACCGCCACGGTGATATCATGGAGTTCAGGGTGGGTTCGGGCACCACAGTAGTAGGAAACATGCCCCACTTTGACCACTACGGAGTGATACCACACGAGGGCCAGATTCTGATAGTTGGCTGCCAGAGTAACCAGTACTCGACTGTAGTGTTTAATCCTGTCACGCGCGAGATGGCGCCCTACAGTCGGACAGTGAAGGCAGCTCTATGCAACTTCTATTGTATGCCCATCATCGTCAGTCGCCAGCACGTGCCTGCTGCTCCTGTCGCGCAGGAAAACATTGAAGAACAATGACACCAAATAAACACGATTTGCCAGTAAAGGTTTTGTTGTTAGTGTTTTTTTGTTTTCATTGATGGGGAAAAAAACTTAATAGATACTAAGAGGTAAATTTTGGGTATACTATTTTATTTCCCTTGTAAAGAATACTCTCATTATTTTGTAATGTCTTGTTGATTATTAAATGTTTACTTTCCACTCCCTTCAACTGCTGACACAATGCTCCTCTATGAAGTTGTTTTCTGATTAGGGTTTTCTGAATTTATCAAGAACATTAAATTTTAATCATTTTTTTAAATCTTGATTAAGGTTTTCTTTTTATGAAGTAAGATAATATTATAAGGTTTCAAATTGATCTTTTTTACTTTATATGAGAAATTTACAATTAAAAGTATGGCATTTGCTATGAGCAATTCGATGCATTGTAAATGTGTCTCATTATTGATTTTTAATTGCAATTTGTTTTGCAGCGAGCTCAATATAGACTATACTTCTTTTGGTTCAGCCCTTTGGCAACATATTTCTAGTTTACTGTAGGGCACAAAATTAAACAAAGCTATTAATTAAAATGTGAATTATTAGTCCAGTATTGTAAGTGATATTCTGTGTTACACATATTAAATTTTTTAATCATTTTTGTTGTCTTTATGAAATCTTTACTATTATGTCAATGAAGACCATAATTACTTGCCAGCTGTTGGTATTCGTTGTTACTAATGTATGCATAATTGAATTTGCTGTTTTTTAAAGATGCTAGGTCTGTATCTTTATACCCTTACACTCGGTCACACATCTTGCAATATGTTAAGTTTACTGAATAAATTTACATTGCAAAAGGAACTGCAAAATTTTGTGACAAATAATGTGTTTTTGGACAAAAAGTAAAAACACAACAACAACAAAACAGAAAATCGAACATAAAAACCCTTGCCGGAGCCGGGAATTGAACCTGGGACCTCTTGCACCCAAAGCGGATGCGTTACCACTGCACCACCGAGTCAACTGAGAATGTCGATTGTAGTCAAGCTATTTAACTGTTTCGACGCAATGGATCGAAACGTAAATAAACAAAGCCGAATTTGCAGGCCACACATTTTCAACAAATTCATTTTTTCTGTGATATTTTTACATGCACGAATAACTATAATTGGCAGATCCTCATATTTACGGGAGTAGGTTGCACTGCTTAAATATGGTTATAATGTAAGATGTAAACACGTCTGACCTTAAAGATACAGGCATAGCATCTTTAATGATCAATCATGAACTTATTTAAAATAAAGTCCACTAGTGAATCTCAGCCTTTATTCTAGACATTTTGGTAATTAGCTTTTGTTTGATAAGTATAAGGATGTATTTCATAATGAAAAATATTTTAATGGTTGAATTGGTAATTATATTGCTATATATTGGCGGACATTAAAAGTGGAGGTATATCAAACATTTTGACATGGCCATGGGTAAAACACCACTTTTAGAAATCATATCACAGCAGCCAAACCTGGCTCTGGGGTGATCAAATTTATTGCATCCAAGTTTGTTTTTTCAGTACATCTTGAGCTATGGACCAGAGTCCATTGTTCCATCAACGTATAAGTAGTTTTACCTCATTTTTTAACACTGATTAGATCCTCAAATGCTGGTTGTTTAGCCTACTCACACTTCCTTCAGTTCAGGCAACCTAATGTACTGGTTCCAGTAAAGATACTAGAGAAATGCCTAATTACTTGATTTAGCAGTCTATAGAGGCAAATGACCCAATAAATTGTTGAACACACAAGTCATGACTCTGGACTGGTTTTCAAACCCAAAACCCCTGAATAGGCAGATTGCTGTTTGATCAATTGAGTGTAGTGCTCAGCATATTTCTCAATAACCCTACCACATGCATCCATATGAACCCAACATTCATGTATCACAAACAATACAAAAATCATTTTTAATTTCCAACATATCAGAAGAAAGCAAGAAGACCAATCATATTTATTGATTTATTCATTTACTTAGATTTCATTTATATACAGTCTAACTAAGGGGTTCGCCAAGGTTTTAGATATAACAGATACTAGTATACCCTATGGAATAACAATATAGGACTGATGTGACTTACTAGCACTTAACAAACATACTGGGTTTTATTATTGACTTATAGAGGAGGCATGTGTTTCTTTGCCATGCACTGAAGTTGAAGATATATTAAAAAATTTAGTTGAAAAAAGTTGTTAACAAGACATCATTTAGACATGTTATTTTGCCCAAACAATAGAACATTAAAAACTGTTTAGTTTAAATACCATTAAAGCAATAAAAAATATTTTGGCAAGTTTCAAACTTATGCAGAAATTATGCGAAAAAAAAGTATTTATAATATGGAGAAAAAACTTTATTGATTTGTTTTACTACCTGAAGTTGAAACTGAAACAATAATGTCTAATCGCCACATGAACATGTAGTAATGTATGTTAGGCCTGCCAGCCTTAATGTCCATATTCCATCAAGAAAACAACATCATGCTAAAGCCCTCGAAGACTAAGCAAGATCGCTATTGCACATCATAATTAGTCATAACAGCAGAAACAACACATTCAAAGCCTGCTTCAAAGTTAAATTACATCATGCATTACACAGAAAATATACACAGAGATACGTAAAAATGAGTGAGCAAATAAGGGAAACAACAATGACATCAGTGCAGTGATAATTTTTCGTTTTGAAAATATGGGTAAAACAGTGCACATTATTCAAAACAACGGAATTTCCAAAAATCATAATGGGATTTATTTATTTTTACAATTTTTACAATTGCTTTAATGCAGTTAACGGTATTTATGAACAATTAATAAGAAAAGCACCCATGATTAGTGCTCGTTTTATTTGCATATATTTTACTGCCAAAGACTTTACTATGTTATAAATTGAAATGTCGACTCACAATTCCAACTCAAATACTGATTAAATGGATTTCCAACGACTTTGTTTTGGTTGTTTATACGGGGTTTTTTGCGCACATATTTTGCAATTATACGTTTAAAAGACAAAATCTGTGCAAATCACATGAAGTGCAGACCAAAAATTATCACTGCATCAGTGCCTTTAAACTACATAATGACCTGGGATAGTTTTCACTAATCTTACATATCTGAATATATGTGCAATTAAGTATTTCATAAAAGTAATCTGAGTAAAAATCTCTGTACATGGTTTAAATTTCCACTTTCTTCGATATAGGTTCCTAGCACCTATCCCACTGCTTTCTCATTAACAGAATTCAATCAAAACAATGATTGAATAGGCATACCCACAGCTGAAAACATGACATTTTACTAAAGGAAATATTCTACGGATAAAATTCCAGGAAATCAACATTATAGAGGTAATTAATATTTTGACAGAATTTGAGAATCCTTATTTAATCTTCAATCTGTTCATTAACTGCTAATAATAATTTGCTATGGTTGTTAATGGCCTATAAAAGCTGTTGCTTAACATAAGAGAAGAAACAGATGGTGGGAAATGAATAAATACAAAAAAACTTCTGATGATGGTAAAAAGCTCCATTACATTACACTAACATGTGTACCATCTGTCTCATTCAAGACCCTTTAATCTATGTTGGCTTGCTTTTGGCACAAACCAACACCAGTGCATAGATCCATTAATGACCATAATCCACAAACGATTACACTAAAATTTTTACCACAAAGTAGTTGCTAACCAAAGGGCACATGGCAATGTTTGTGGTTAAATCTATTGTTATTGAAAGTAATGGTCAGGATTATAGATCTATCAGTTGCACAGCGGTGTCTCTGACAGTCTGTCTCTTTAAGCTGACCAGGATGCACTGGTAGGAAGGTGGAGAGGGTTCTGGGTTGTCATTGGGCCAGACAATGGTCCAGTCCACCACACACAAACACAGAGATAAGCTGCCTTTGTAGATAAGATCCCAGCTATTAGGAGCTATGTGAGAAGCATCAACCTGTATCATCATGGTCAGGAGCTGAAATATGAACATGAGGATTTAGCTGTGTTGGCATTACATCTTAATGTACTTAACAATTGCAATAATTATGATGATGAAGACATTCATCATGTGACAAAAATATTCAAATGGCCATTTGTTTAGATAATGAAATAAAGTAAAACCGTAAAGGTTGGTGTATAAGAGATGAATGAAAGACCTCAGCTCATATATATGAAACTATATCAAAGCCAAAATCTCAGCAATACAAACTCTTAGAACTTTTGTAAAGGTAAAATGAAATGAAACAAGGCAAGTTATCACTTGGATCACCCATGAGGATGAGACCTACATTTACTGGATGTAAATATTTAACTCACTTGTCAAAGATGTCAAAGCTATATACTATGGATACATTACACATGTTTAACTGCTATAGCAAAGCCACACTGACCTTTAGTTCTGTTGGCCGACTCAATAATCTGCATGAGGCATCTGCCAAACTCCTCTATCACCATGCGTTCCTGGACAACCGGGGGCATGCGTTGTCTCTCGCCCTCCTCGGCCTGGGCCAGCAGGCATGCACACGTCGCCTCCACCACCTCCGTCGTCACAAACGAGAACGGCAATCTGCCACGTGGAACAGGGATATAGAACGTTAGTTATACAGACTTAAGGAAGGTAGAGCTAAGCACGCACAATGTTTTTGACAGTAGGAGGTTGTAATTTGTTTAATGAATATGGGAGATTGTGGTACAAAGATATATAACTATTTATATAGATTTAAATGGACTTTGCCAAACTGACCATCTTGATAATTTATCAAAGTACACTTTCCATGCAATGCCCAATGGATAAATGATTCAACTACTAGGTGACAGTGTGACATATTAAAATCAAAAGCGCATGATTCCAGATTATTTAGTACAAAAAGATAAAGGAGGAAAATAAATTTGGACAAAGCTGCCAACACAACGGTCAACCCATTTATATCTGTTAATTTAAGACAATACTTTACACACATATTTTTTCTCTGACTAAAGATAAAAGTTAGAACTGCATGGAAGCTTCTGCAAGCAGAAATAACTCCAAGCCAACAATCCAGCACTACCCTACCTCTCGCCGGAGCCAGAAGGCGTAGGTCTGGTTGGTAGGTCTGAGATCTGCGAGGACAGTTTGGACTTGGCTGCCGTCTGCTGCTGCACCCTAACCTCAGCAGCGTCCGCAAGGTGCATCAGTGTCTTACGTTCAGGACTTTCTTCAAAGTTTTTACAACCCACACACTTGCAGGATGAACTGCACATTATCTTTGCCTGTAAGACAGATTTGTTTACATTACTGAGACGTTAAGAAGTCAGAACCAAGTGAAAGCTTGATTTCTTCCTCAAAATCAATTGCTGTAGTTTTTAATGTCAAAAGCATACTGGTTAAATATCAAAAGTTATTAAAATAAATGGAATATTTTTTATGCTTCTTGCATAAATATTCATGCTGATCAATATATATTATTATACTATTATAGTATGTGAAGTTTGTCATTACCGAGCACTATGGCTAGTTACAGCTACTCAACTTACTTCATAGCATTCACAGTAGTTCTTCAGACAGCCAGAACGTTTACAGTTGCAGCCCTTGTTGTGTCTTCTATCCCTTTCACCCGCTCTGCCTTTACCTACATTATAAACCATTTCAGCAAAATTAGAAGATATATTATTAATAATATGGTTAACTTAATAAATTAATAAAAAAAAGTGTCCATACTTAAACACCATATTAATAAACTAATTAAAAAACAATTCATTCAACACCCCCAGTACATTTCACCTTGTTCCTTCAGAATGTGTTATTGTGCTTGTGCATGGGTGCAAGTTAAAATTTTTGAAAAAAACCTGAAAACTGTAATTTGAAACATTTTGTACATAATTTGATAGTAAAACATGGTGTTATTTGTCATGAAAGTCCTAGACTTCAGGCATGTGCCTGAAAACTTTCATCCATGTATTTGTGAATGTAACACTGACCAATCTTGGGGTGGAAGGCCAGGGGGTTCCTCTCGAGGCACTGTTTGATGGCCTTGGAGCGCTCCTCCTCGTGTTCCAGGTTGTTGGCACAGTTGTTACAGTTACAGTTGCTGCAGAACTCACCGTTCGCAAAACAGTCACAGTACCTGTAATGTACAGTAGTATCAGAAATGGTAGCGGTGATCTAATGTCCATTTGGTCATCCCACCGTAACTAGTTTGCCAATTGAAGCCATCATAAATATCCTATACCTTAAACCATAAATCACATAATTTTATGTCATGACAAACATGCAAGCTAAGACTGTTAATCTCAATAAATTGTATCACAAAAAAATCCTTATTTTTAGTAAACTGGTCTAAAAGGCAAGACTAATAGCTACAACACAAATGAAATTTCAAGTGAATTAAAAGGTAAAACATCAACAACTTACAATTTCAAACACTGAGATTTAGTGCAGTTACAGGGTTTTCTCTGTTTCAACAATGACATTGCATCCGTGGCAGCCCTGAAATAAAACATGATATTTATTTATTATACAGTATATACACAACTATTAATCTGCTGCATAAAACACAGTTAAAACACTCTAATCATTATTCATTTAACAACTAACTGCCTAAACAAGGCTAACAAGGCAGTAAGATGCAGAATTTTGTCTCCCTAAAAACTTCATCCAGTGGTGTGAAAATGGCAGTATTTTTTCAATATTCATCTTAATCAGAACTTAATGAGACCCCTGAAATTTCTGTTAAGCCTTTTCAGTAGCAACGATTTTCAACCCCTGATTCACCTACCCAGCGTTTTTGGACGAGGGAGCTATAGGTGCGTAGCTGGCTGACTTGGCTGCCTGCGAGTCCTGACGCGCAACTGTGGGGGCGGGGGGAGCTGGAGCCGGGGGCGCTGGCTTCACCTGGATCTGCTGCTGGATCTGGGGGCACAAGGGGTTTGCAATGTAGGAAGAGGAGCCACAATCATTTAAATAGGAAAAATAACTTTCAAATTTGGCTTCGCACAAGATTCAATAATGCTTACAATTTTAATGTAAATTGATGTAGTTGACATGTATACTGTATACATGAAGACATTTTCACAAAAACTTAAGTTCATGATTTTATTTCAACTGAGTGCATAGCTAGGCATTCCAGTGCATTTCAATATAAGGTTTTACTGCAAATGGTCACAAATGACATACAGTAACCAACAAAAGATATTAAAGACATTTTTTTCCAAGAGATGAATTCAACAGCTTAGTGAAATCTTCCAATTACAACTGCATGGGCTGCTGCTAGCTCAGCGTACCAACCTGCGTGAGGTATGAGGCTGGTACAAGGGCAAATCCCTGCATTCCATGTGGCCCAGTTCCGCCCGTGGACAGGAATGTCGTCCCAGGGTTGGTAGCTGTCTGCTGCAGAATACCTGCGCCTGCAACACACCATTTAATAATAATAATAGGCAGCATTAAATCAAAGCCACAAGCATTACTGGGTTCACCAGTACTGTGGAACCATTTTTTATTTGTTGGACGTTTGTTTTCATGTAATTGCGTGGGATAGGCCAAGAATTTAAGATCTCACAAAATATTTATTTAGTTTAATTTTTTGTGGGTATAATTTGAAAATCCACAAATTCAAGTGTCTACGAACATCTTAATTGTTGTCAATCCACGAAAGTTTGTGCCCATGAAATTAAATGGTTTCACAGAATTTGCCTCGTTACTGCTGAAGAAAGTGACATGTTCCTTACAAAAGTTTGATTTTAAGGGTTTCAAACAAAACACTTGACTTGAGCAAACAACAAAGAAGTTAAGAACAGTTGAATATTATTGCCAATCGTACCTGTGGCAGCCAGTGTGGTGCGTATGATCTGGGCTCCCTGCATGGTGGTGGGTGCAGGACGTATCGTCACTTGGTTGGGGGCAGCTGGCAGGATGATTCGCTGCACAGTTGATGAACCACCGGGCCGGGACTGAACCTGCACAAACATTATTCATGTCTTTCTCAGTTGAAATGTACGAATGTAAAACTTTAAACAGAAAAGGCATAAAAGGGCATTTTGACTGTTGACTTATTGTTTTGCTATTTCTGTTCCATTTCATGACCAGCAGGTTAGCAACATTGTATTCAGAGATAAATGAAGTCTCAATAATAAGTTGTTTCAAAAACACTGTGTATGTTTCACTTATTTTTATAAGTAAAAGAAATTTAAAAAAAACTTGCCTTCAAAGCAATATACAATCTACTATTGTACATGAACTTTTTAGCAAGATTAACATTATGAAGTATTCTCAGATCGACATACCAGTTGTGGAACTGACTGGGCAGGCAGTGTGATTTTTACTGGCTGTGACCCGAGCTGTGTGGCTCCTGCTGTTGATATCAACTGTGCACGGTCTATAAAATATATATCATTCTAAAATTTGTAATTTCATTATATTAGAATATATTATATAACAAAACTTTATTCATAGCTAAACGTATCTTAATATACTGAGATCACAAAGAGATGTTGGGTTGATACAAATAATATAATTGTTACAATGCAATACCATCAGACAGTGGCAATGAATATCAAATAGACTTGCGCCTAAGTACTGAACCGAGTTAGCTGACACCTGGGTAAGTAGGAAAGTTTATGCGTTCAAATAGTTCTGATAAAAATTCAACTCACTGCCAATGCCCCCAGTGCCAGGGTTTGCTAATCGGATGTACTGGAATTTATTGCCGGGAACGTGAATAGCCTGCCTCATGCCTGCCTGGGCAGTGTTAGGCCGGGGAATGGTGACCACTGTGGCTCCGGACATTGATGGCTGTATAGGTTTTTGAATCTGAAAGCAATGCATTGAACTCATTATCAATTAATTATCAAAAGTATCATTACCAATAAACATGTAGTTTTAGAACCAGTCTTAATTTTATAATTCATTTATTAACACTGACCTGCAATTACCAACAGTTTTATGACAACTCTGAAAGTTTCCTTACCACAGTAACAGTTCCAGGGTGTTTAATTATTTTTGATGGTGACAAAGTAATGGTTGAAGCCGACACATTCACACTGCTATTGTTCACATTTAGTCCCATATTTCCAGCAGGCGCTATTCTCTGTGGAGATCGAGGTATCATGGTTATCTTGGTTGGTGTTCGAGCTGGGGACACTGACACTTTGTTGATGGCCACTTTAGGTGGGGTCCCAGCTACCTGGGTCATAGTCACCACTCCTTTCACTGGCGATACAATGCCATGTTGAGAAATGGTAATAGTTTTAGTTGGTGTTTGTGGGCTGCTGAATGCCCCACTCGTCACTTGTAAAACATTAGCACTTTGTGATGGTACAGAAATAAAATTCCCAATCTGCATAGGCACTGACTGACTAGTCTGTTGTGTGTGTTTAGTAATGATAATTTTATTTGCAACTGTTGTCTGGCTCACAATACCAGACGCTGGTCTTTTACCTAATAAAGAATTTTTATCCTTTACATCCACTAATATCACCTGTGGTGATATTCCACTATTTGTTGAAGCCAAAAAGTTTCCTTGGTGCTGGGAATGGCCTGGCAAACCATCACCATTGTTTGATGCACCACTTGAAGCATGGGCAGTCAATTCTTCAAAAAACTGCTCATTTGCAACCCCATCCAAGGAAATATTTCCATCAATAGAATCTGCATCAGAATGGTGAACACTGGATAGTAAGGAGCCGCTCACAGAATCCACTGCAAGTACTTTCACTTTATTGCCATCATCAGTACCTGTAAAACAAAAAGAGTAAAGATACTTAGGTAGAAAAACATCATAACTTCAGTCTTTGGCAATATCCCGGCAACGTCCCACCACCAACATTAAGTCTGATATGGTTTGTATTAAACTTATAGAAAATACGGAATGAATGCTAATTTTGTTTTGATACATTGATAATATTGTTATGTTCACCTTCATTCCGTGGGTCTTGTTAGTTTAACAGAAAATAGAATCCTCTGATTTATATGGTGGTGGGATGTTGCCGGGATTATGCCCAGTCTTTAAAACTAGCAATCTGAAATCACCAGCCATTTTGTCGAATAATGATACAATTTTTACAGGTGAGAAGCAATATCGATAGTTTGAACAAAAATTCAATGGCCGTCATCATCTTCAGGATGTTCTATGTTCTAAGAGGTTGTGTGCGACATTTTCATTTTTAAGACATTATATTATTGCAAATTCATGATTTTTTTAATGTATGCAGAACATTGAAATTTTGTCAAGGCATACAATATTTTCTAAAAATGTTGACATGTTAAACTTAAAGGGTTTTGATCAACATTTCTTATAGAAAATTCTACCCTTGACAAATGCAGAAAACCATGTTATGGAATGAAGTTTGAATGGATGCATGTTTACATGCTGTTTCACTAGTTATATATACAAATAATGTTGTGTTGTAAAATCATTTAAACTCATTAACAACAAATAAATTTATGAACATGTTCTATTTACAGATTGATCAATATGAATTGTCATGCTCAAAATATTTAGATCATAGAGAACTTTTCTTCTAAACAGTAAAATTAAGTACACCTTTTTGCCCTTTGTCAATTTCAATGCAAGTGCACCATTTCCGAACAACATAATGCAAATTAGCAACCAGGATGCAATTTTGTAATATCAAATATGGCGCCACTCGATGAAAATTTATCAGGGAAATTCAAACGTCACCAAATTTACATGTGAACGGTCAAACAATCAAATTTAATATTGTAAATCAAGAACGTACTGAATGCCATAGTAATGAGAACAATTCACAACAGCTTTCATTCTTTGCAAGTACAACTATCTACACATAGCCAAGGAACCACTCGGATGCCCTTTCGTCGTGTCCGATTCGACAATTTTGGCAACACACCCATGTAACGAAATGGAAAAATAAACAACGCAAATTATCAAAAAATGGTCGAAGATATTTAAATGTGTCAATTAATGTTTCATTTGTTGGATACGGGTCTGTACTTTGCAAGATTTTATAGGGGCTACTAGATTTTCTACCTAGATGGTGTGTTGGCATTATGTGTTTGTTCAAAATCACGCGCCCACCATTGCCATCCCATAATGCATTTTCACAATATTTTTTTAATTTTCCACAGAAAAATAAATATATGCCACATATATTTTGGATTAATGAAATATTCACTTGATATTGTAAAGGACAATCGAAACATTGTTTCTTACCATTTTACCGCGTCAAAATGAAAACATTTCCTCATTTTATGCTGAACTGCTTTTGTTGGCTACAAAACACCATTTCTTACAATCTAGTAAGGTCACGCATGCGTTGTCATACTTGTGTAGGAAAACAATGCATACGAAGTAAATCGAAACTAGAATTGGTATAGAAAGGAGTCTTAAAGCTCTGTCACACCAGAGCGGCGTCATCGCAGTGTTTCCAGAGCGTTCAAAATAGTTGCAGATCGCCGAGGTGCGCGCTGTGCAGTCGCCAGCAACGCTGTGGAAACGCTTCACATGAAGACGCTGGTAAATCTCCTAGAACGCCATACGGCGGCGTTTATTTTGAACATGTTCAAAACAAACGCCGCGGCTTGGCGTTTGCACAGCGTATTAGACAACGCTCTGTGGGGACGTTGTGGCAACGCCGCGGGGTCTTCTAGAGCGCCGTGGGTGCGTAATACATGTGGGCGAGCCGCGACTTGTAAATTGTGTATTAATACTCGGCGTTTGCAATGCATTTTGATAATAAAATAAGTAATCATAAAATGTATTCAAATATAATTATTTTAATTAATGTAAATGGAACCATTCATTTAAGTTTTTTAAATTTACAACACTTAGAGCTCGACCAAAGTTTGCTTTTTATTTAAATAGTAAGTTGTTTAGCAAAAAAAAACCTCAACTTAAACACATCATTATAAAAGATACAGTTATGTAAGGTAAGAAAAAATGCGCATGCGTATGTCACAACAACTGGATTTCTTTTCTCCGAAAAAAATCTATTTTTCCTCTTATTTCCGAAGGTTTTCCTAGGTGAGATCCATCCATAGTTGCTCATTAGCCCTATCTGAAAGATTTTTGTTCACAAACCTTGTAATCCGCTCAATATTTATGGTGAAAACACACTTTTTCCACTGATCAGCTGATTCAAGGTCAATGTCTCCCATTGTACTCGTAAATAATTCTACTTCCGGTGAAAATACAAACGCCGAGGAGGTAATCCAAAAGATGTTTTCACTTGGCAAACCAAAAAATTAGCCATGTCATTTATGTTTTTGATACTTGTTCTCATTGCCTCTGGGACTGTGAAGGCTTGTAAGCGTAACATAGGACATGTAGACATTGGTCTGAGACTGAAGGGCCCAGTGACACTGTGTGAGGAAAACAGATTGATTGCTGTCTGCTCCCTGCTTAAACTTAATAAACTGTTTCAACCCAAGGTCACACACAAATGTTCTTATCAAACAGTCACATTTCTATGCTCGATCCCTCCTATTGCTGTTGTCTGTTGACATAGAGCCCAACCCTGGCCCAACCTTGATACCTGAAGTTGTAGGAAACACTTCCACTATTTTTCCCTGTGGTAGCTGTTATGAACCTTTATCCTGGTCGTGTAAAGGTGTTGAGTGTGAGTCTTGTTTCACTTGGTATCATGCAGATTGTCAAAACATCTCTGATAGTATGTATGATAGACTGGGAAATGACTCGAGAATGGGTGTATGGACATGCCTCACATGTAATAACATAAACATTACATCTGCATCACTAGCCAGTCTTGACAGCTTTGAAACACCGAACTCATTCAACCACCTACAAAACAGCTCAGACTTACAGGACACATCTCACTCACTTCCTTTCACTTCAACACCCAAACAAAAGCCTCAACCCAAACCCAAAACCAAGAACACAAACAATAAAATTAAAAGATCACTCAAGGTTCTAGTCATAAACTGTAGATCAATTGTAGACAAGAAACAAGAATATGAAAACATGGTAACCTCAACAAACCCTGATATTATCATTGGCACTGAATCTTGGCTCAAACCGAAACATTTCGACAATGAAATCTTTGACCCCAACTTAGGATACACACCATTTCGCCGAGACCGTGTTGACAGAGCCGGTGGTGGTGTTTTCATTGCTGTCAGGCAAAACATCATTGCACATGAAGCCACTGAACTTCGAACAAACTGTGAAGCCATATGGGTGAAGGTCAACATCTCTGGGTCAAAACCACTCCTCATCTGCAGCTATTATAAGCCAAATGAGACAGACAGTAACAGCCTTGCTGAGTTTAAGCTATCTTGTGAAATGGCAAGCAAAACTAACACAATTCTATGGATTGGAGGGGATTTCAACATGCCAAAAATAGACTGGACCAACATGACCCCGACTTCAGACTGTAAATCACCCACTTTATACCAAGAATTTATCAACATCATCTATGATAACAACATTACACAAATGAATCATCTACCAACTCGGGAAAATAATATCCTTGACCTATTCTTTACTTCAAACCCCACTCTTGTAAACAGAACCAGCATCATTCCTGGCATCAGTGACCATGACGGCATTATTATTAACACCAATGTTACCGCCCATATGAGACCCCAGGTACCACGTCAAATACCCCTCTACAATAGGGCCGACTGGGACGGACTTAAAACTCATATGGCTGACTTTCACACTGAACTAAGTAGGTCAGGTAAACTCACAGAGCTACCAGTATCTGCACTCTGGGACACCTTTTCCACTACACTATCTACAGCAGTCTCGAAATTTATCCCCACAAAGACAGCATCACACAAAAACAAATTACCATGGATAAAGACCGACCTAAAACGACTATACAGAAAACGAGACAAACTTTATCGCAAGTACAAATCCACAGGTCACAACAAAACAAAATACTTAGACATGAAACACCACTGCCGTAAACAAACAAAAATTGCATATGAAAAATACTTAGAAGACATACTGAACATCAACACTAACACAAATCCAAATACAATAGAAACAAATCACAAACCAAACAACAAGAAATTTTACTCACTTCTCAAACATTCAAAACAGGATTCTACAGGCATAGCTCCACTTAAAAAAGACTTTAAGGTTTATGAAGAAGACACAGACAAAGCAAATATTCTTAATACACAATTTCAATCTGTCTTTACTAACAAATCTCCACTGTCTCTCAGCTCTCTCTGTAAGATGAAACTTCAGGACACTGTAGATTCAGAAACCAGTAGTCAGCCAACCCAATCCACCTACAGCCCCCACCCACGTATGCCAGATATAGAGATCTCTACTATTGGAATAGAGAAATTGCTGTCCAATCTCAACCCACATAAGGCAGCCGGCCCAGACCAGATCCGACCTATTGTCTTGAAAACTCTCAGCCAACAAATTTCCCCTTTCCTGCAGATCCTCTTCACTAGGTGCCTACAGTCTGGAACTATCCCAGACTCGTGGAGGATGGCAAATGTAGCCCCTGTTTATAAGAAAGGCCCTAGATCTGATCCTGCTAACTACCGCCCTATTTCACTAACTTGTATTCTATGTAAAACCATGGAGCATATTATCGCATCTAGCATAACCAAACACTTTACCAACTCTGATCTTTTCTATGAACTTCAACATGGTTTCCGAGAAAAACGCTCTTGTAACACCCAGCTACTGATGCTAGTTGAAGACCTACTGAAATCCATCAACTTAAAGAGTCAAGTCGACCTCATACTCCTGGATTTCAGTAAGGCATTT
>Ga0224511_10000504_pt1 | contig 18992 bp, 10 predicted proteins | sample SF_May12_sed_USG_2_FD_169988 | JGI IMG/M metagenome (GOLD analysis project Ga0224511, IMG submission 169988) | Sediment microbial communities from San Francisco Bay, California, United States - SF_May12_sed_USGS_8_1 | ecosystem: Environmental > Aquatic > Marine > Sediment | place: USA...
AATCCATTTTCTTATTTGACCAGGATAGTCAAATAAGATTTATAATTTGGCGCGAAGCCCTTCGATTATTTCCGTAAATGGTCGGATCAGATTTTAAAATTGGCAATAACTATCAGTTCAACTCAATACGTTTCTAAAAATAGCATTCCCGAATATTTCCGTATGCGAATGAGTTAACTCCGTTTAAAACCGATCGATCCCGAGAGCTTTTACAAACGGCTAGAATTTTAAATATTCGCGAATGTATGATCATGTATATCCAGTTACATCCTAGTGTTTCGATGAGATCAGATCTAAATCGTGTTGCGGTTTATCATTTTTGAGGATATACTTATGATTAAGGTGACATTTTATGAAAACTAAAGTGTATGGTTAAATGCTCTCGTCCAACGGTAATATAACTTTAAGTCAGCTGGTTTAAAGTTTAGATGGGTTTATTGTTACGCTTTCAACGAGGCGACTCAAGTTTAATTGTAGGTGTCGCCCAAATTATTCCGTCTCTATCGAAGTCGCGGTTTTTAATTATAATATATCAGTTGCATGCATTTGCTATTTAAAGAATGTAACATATCTATATTCACCCACGACAGTGTAAAAAACTGTTGACCTTTATCGAAATAATTACATGCCCTAACATACATTGTGAAATGACTAGTTTTTGACTGGACATTAAGTTGCCAACACCCTCGTGGTTAATATAGAGGTATAGTTTTCAAAATAATTATAATTATATGACATTTTGTGTGTTTTGTGCAAGCAAGTATAATTTTTATTTTAACAGATATATTTATTACTTACTCAATTAATACAAGAAATCAACCCATATAAAAAGTAATTCAACTGTATTTGTGTATCTGTTGGTTTAATATTCTAATCTATTACTCGATTAATGAATTAAGCGATATAATTGTCATTACATAATATATACATACATTATGTGTAAAGAAAATTACAAAAAAACATCAATTATACATGGTGAAATGGTTTACCTAATCAGAAACACAACTACATGTATACTTCAAAATAAAAGAACATTATATTAAATTAAATCAGTTAAAAGCACATGAACGCATATAGAAATATAAAACATTAAAGCTCGAGCTTTCTTCACGTTTTAAGTATGCTAGTGAAAATTAAACTGATGAAAGGGAAAAGCCTCACATGTCAAGCAGGCATTTTTATCTTCAAGTGACGCCATGTCCAGGCAGGCAATTACGGAGATGTCATTGTTTTGAACGTAAGCCATTGGAGTTAGGAAGATTTACACATTCTAGTGCCCTTCACGAATATTGGTATCAAAACATGGATGCATACAAGTTAATTACATCTATTTTGGTTAAAAACGTTAAATGAATTTAAAAGTGTACATATAATACACTGATTGTTAAAATATACACATACAATTGGATCCTACAAAACACGTTAATAGCAGGTTAAATGTTTCCGTATATATTTTAGAACTTATAAAAACACATATTAACTGATATAAACCTACATCCTTTGTTCACATTAATAGGGTATGCACGCTCCTTATCTGTACCTTGTTAAATAAGCAAATATGCATAGTAATACCTTTATTAAAGAACTGTTCTTTTTTGGAAAATTTATTGTCATATTAACTCATTGCTATTTGTTTATATTTGCATTGTTCGATTTCTTTATGTTTTCTTATACTGATTAACCTTAATGTTATATCAAGCAAGGTGTCATCTTGGGTCATTTCTCCGGGTGTTATTATTGTGTTTCTTAGTTCTTACTGTATTGTTAACTGTATATACACATGTCACGTTAATAAACAAATTACTTACTTAATTACCTAATTACCCTTTTACACATCCTGTTATCAACTTACACAACTTGAGGTTATTATTTTAAAATGAAATGTTAACTTACAAACACTTTATTTAAAAAGATAGGGTAATTTCACAAATGAATAACACGAAACCCAGTCAATGTTTACAAAAATCTTCATTCAGATCACGAAAACATAGCCGTTCGTTGGATATAGTCCAGCCTTTTGTATGCCGGATTTAGCAACAGTGATTTATTATTCTCAGAATAATACTAGTATACTAATTACTTGATAAAGTATTACCGGGCGTCTGGGCAAATGATTACCAGTCCCGAGACTCTCATCGTAAACAATCAACGTTGATAGATAGGGAGGCCCATTTTTATTTAACCTTGATAAATATAGACTTTCGTCATAATTGAATAAGTCATACATGCCGTTGATGAGGGTTTTAACGCACAGTATAATGGCAGGAAGCAATGCACACATGTTTGGCCCCAAAATGTTGATTTTACTCTGCACTGTGTATATTTTATTGTGGTTGACCTAACAATTATAGTTTAAAACTAGTCATTTGCATTGTTATCGTACACTAACAACTCCATCAAAACAGTAAAGTGTTTGTTATGTTTCATGCGTTTTTAAACCGTTTATGAAAGTTGTATCTGCCGTTCACACAGTAAGTTAATGAAACAAACATTAACAATAACAAGAGCAAACCCAAATTGAACATGGTCTGTAGTACTACGCCGACATTGCTTTGTAGTAGAGCACTAAACTTTTTTTGGTTTGTACCAAGAATACTGTTATCGGGTTCCATGACAAAAAGAGCACAATGTCTGGTCTACTTTTCAACTGTGTTCAGATAATGGGTTGCATTAACTCTGTTCCAGCTGACGTGACCAAGCTGTAAATGTAAGATTTACGGTTCCCTTGCCGAGAATTGCACTGTACACATTGTATTCTGATTTAATAGATTGTGTTCATATGTTTATGCCTTGCAAACACGGTTCCATTGATTTTTTACAACATTACAAAACATTGAACAAAATTAAAAATTCTTCTGATTTGTTGTTTTCAATAGATCTACAAACACAACTGCTTCGTCAAAAGCAACGATCGCTGCGTTGGAATCACGTAATAATTTAGTATATTTTGGAGCTGTTTCAGCCGTTTGTACGCTTGAGTTAGCAAAAATGATTTATTAATCCATGCATAAACAACTTGATTTAATTCAACAGAATGTCTGGAATAGTTATCAATATCGTCTGCAATCGTAAATGCTTACACTTATTTGAAAAAGGAAGTTAGTCGTGAAATCATTCAATTTACATCGTTACATTTTAAAGCATGTTATTTCATGACATTGTTTCCTTGTCTATACATATGTGCTGTAAACCAATGCATTCGATTAAAGAAGAAGCCTCACAAAAACACATAATAGAAACTTGGATACCTTGCGAACATCTTCACACACAAAATACCAAAGCAGAGCATGCCTCATAGGTAATGGAGAAAATATTTGATTTTTCATTAGAACCAAGATTTTGGGTAGCCTCCTTTATAATGGCGAATTTAAATATCGTTCATGATTTTTATTTGACATTGAGAAAGTGCAACAAATAGTATTGAATACTGACAAGAAATATTTGGACCATGAGTGTTCTTTTGAAACTTAAGCCCCATCATCTTATTACAAATACATATGTTTCTGCACGATCTTCCTCTAAGGAAAACGCAGCCCCGGTGTAACTCAAAGTTACGAACACCGGTCGAACGTCTGTGTGCATGTAACTGAATGTAACTTAAATTACATACATATGTATAGAATTTGACCAGACAATAAACTCATGTTAGTACGGCAATAATGTAACTAAATACTCAGAAACATAAATTTCTTAAGATAAATAATTTTGATTATCTAAAAAAAATAACGCTAGGGACCACACCAATATAATATCACAATCATTAATTATTTGCTAGTGTCTAGTAATAAAGTGATATTTGATGCTCAATATTCTGTTGTAAAGGAACATGTTAAAGTTTAAAAAATTGCTAATTCGTAATTTACAACGGAACCAGGCATGAATTGGTACATTTGTCAAAGTAACCATTGTTGCAATGTTGTTTGCATGTTGCAAAACGTTATAAAAATTAATATTTTTGTTATACACTTTGGTTACTAAATAGTTGTTTAATTTAATTTGAAACACAAATTAAGTTAAACCAACCGCAACCGGTTAAGATTTGCGAAGCAAAGAGTATTGTTTATTTTCTGAATCTATTTTGTGTAAAAACTACAAGTTGAAGAAATAACGTTATTTCTGTACATCATACCTGTTGATGATTCACGAATCCGTCTGCTACTGGAGGTTTTTTTTTTACAAATACAGACAGATCAATCATCTCTTTTGTTTCAAACTTAATACGTTTTCACGATGTTTCTTAGACGAAGGGGATTTTCATGCGGTATTCATTTGACATACATTTATGACAATCACTGAAAAAGGCAAATTCATTACTTTTCAGTGCAGCAACTGTTAACTTAATGTTATGATGTATTTGTATCCTGAGTAGTAAAACCATAGTGTTGAAAGGTTTTAAGCAAAAGACGTTGACAAATAAACAGCATCAACTGTTAAGAGGTAAATATTTGCTTCGGTTATGACCAAGATTTGATATCAACAGAGCTTGAAATGACGTCCGATTCCCGAAAAAATGGCGGGAAAGCTCGATTCATCAAACATTCGCGTAACCAGTGATACTCAAAAGATTCAGTCTTCTGATTGGCCCAATTGACGTTGTACGTTATAGATTAACATAAATTCCCGCGTTTTTGACGCCATTTCAACAGGCATGTCGATACGTTAATAACGTTACCTCGTAACGCACAACGTCATTTGGGCTTATCAGAAGACTGACTATTTTGTGAATAGCTGGTTACGCGCAAATGCAATTGTTGATGTTACATGTACGTGCTTCCCCGCATTTGTCAGAGCACCGGACGTCAGTTCAAGCTTTCTGTCGATACGTTAATTGACATGCACATACCAGTTCTGTAATTATGCTAAATAACAAAACAATCTTCACTGAACGCATTTTGTAAATGTAGTTGCAATATCTTTTTGTCTGGAGAGTGGAGAACGATGTCAATAACATGCTTTCTAATGAGTATAGTACGGAGCACGTAAAAGATTTTCTTTTAACGAGCATGTTATCGTCTCAAGGGCTTCCCCTGCTGTGGCATAATGCTAGTCACCTAATGAAAGGTAATTTTCCATACTTACCTTTAAGTATGAGCTCTTAAAATGTATAGGTAATTTCTTACACTCTTATAGGTCATAGGTGATCAAGTAGATTTTTATACATTACATAAACTCTGTTAGATAAGATAGGATTTATAAGTTAGTTCCGATGTTCTAATCGCTATTTCTCATTTATGATAGAAAAACAGATTTATTGGTTTTGGTTAAAGTCGCCCCGTACTACATCATTGTGAAGTTATATTTTTCAGATCCTCAGGGATCATGGAATGTACATGTATGTTGTTTACATTTGAACATGGAGTTTCGCTCAAGCTCTAGGGGGCGTCAGTGGTGTGGCATCATTCAAAAATGATTACCACTGATGAACAGCTTCAATAAAACCGAGGCTGCTGTTTTCTCGTGCAGACTATGCTTCCTGAGGGCTTTCCCTTTCATCAGTTTAATTTAATTTACTACAGCTGTTGTTTAGTGCCTGTTTGGCGGCTGTAAAAAGTCGCCCCGTACTACATCATTGTGTAGTTATATTTTTCCGGTCCTCAGGAATCGTGGAGTGTACATGTATGTTGTTTACATATATAAATGGAGTTCCGCTCATGCGTTATGGGGCGTCAGTGATGTGGCATCATTCATTACCACTAATGAACAGCTTCAATAAAACCGAGGCTGCTGTTTTCTCGTACAGGCTATGCTTCCTGAGGGCTTTCCCTTTCATCAGTTTAATTTAACTTACTACAGCTGTTGTTAAGTGCCTGTGTGGCGGCTGTAAAAAGTCGCCCCGTACTACATTATTGTGTAGTTATATTTCTCTGGTCCTCAGGGATCATGGAGTGTACATGTATGTTGTTTACATTTGAAAACGTCAAATAAGCTTCAATAAAACCGAGGCTGCTGTTTTCTCGTGCAGGCTATGCTTCCTGGGGTCTTTCCCTTTCATCAGTTTAATTATACGAGAAAAATAGAAAGAAAGCATTAAACATTCGTAGGTGGATTAATTTTATTTGTGAATGATAAATGACAATAAAAAAACCATGAACATAATTCTGTGCATATTTCATAGTGTATAATAATATATTGACTTTCATAATATACTTTCGCACCGAACTATATAATTTAGCGTTGCGTCGAAGTATGACTAGACTAGACTGTTTTCTATAAAATGCTTTTCAGCATTCAAACAGTCAATTGTTGCATGTCATCTATTTTTGTTTGTTCCATTTCGAATTAGGCAGATGCCGACAATAAGAGCTCAATTAAACAAACATACATTTCATAATAAAACGTATTACTACCGTGTTACTGTGTGCATGCAATTTATACTACAATTAAGTCTGACTTCTCATTTATTCATTAGAAACTCAAAAGTCTAGTTGTTCGACGTCCGTTGCCAAAACACGAATTTGACTTTAAATCAATATCTCTTTAATGATATTTGTAATAATTAATCTTGAAAAACAACATCTATACAATAATATTCTAATTTCAGAATTACATGATCGTATTGTCAATAAAAAAGACACGCATGCATTTAATTCCATATTTACGTACTGATTGAAAAATTTAATGTAGACACATTGACATTATTTAGTATTAAAGAAATATAATACAAACAGAAAATGCGTATATTCAGATAAAACAAGCTGTTTTCATCCAACACTGAAATGTGAACTTCTCTAAAGTTAACTATTTTTACTGCAGCTCAGAACGTAGAACACTTGAATGATGAATCCAAACTTCCTATCAATGTTCACTCACAGTTGACAAAACTCGTCCCTTTAATATATGAATGGCATTTTTTTAGTTTTATTTGTTCGACATACATGTAGTTTATCATTATATTTTCGAATTCAAGATAATTGTAGTTTTTTTCTTTCCAAATGCATATACTTTGATATATTTGCAGATAATATTTCACCTGAGCGATGTTCAATATGTGTGATATTGAACCTTCACATGAAATAGGTCACGTTTCAATTCTTCTGCATAAGTAGAAGTGCCCCCAGATGATACAAACTCTGCGTCTATGGTTTGGATATGCTAGTGTAAGAGAATAGAATCATTCATAATACTATTATTTATAACCATTTTGTTATGTCAGTTGTTTTTGTATTAAATGAAGATTGAATGAAACTTAATCAACACATGCAATCATAAGCTGGTGAGTGCAGATGTTTAGTGATACACAACCCGGAACTACAAGTGGTCTTAATTACGTTATACCTCTTACCTGTCTATGAGTCACACAGCCGTCTGTACACGTGAGGTTCGTACTTTACAAGCAAACGCGCGATGTAAGCCTGTATTGTTTAAATACAAAGTATGAACTACGATAAACACTTTCCCTAAGGATAGGGGCTATTGTTAATATATAATACTTTATCCCCCTGTTTTTTCGTTTTCTTCCTCAATGCGAAAAAATGAACGTTTTTTTTAGAAAATACCTAAATCCATATTTGTAAAATATGAACTTAGTTTACAGAAAAAAGCGATCAGGATTGTTTTTAAAACGTTTCAAATTGTAATTAATATATTTTAGCATTCATTATAATTTATGCTGAAATATATGAATGAAGCATTAAACAGTCGTAATAGTAATAGTTATCATTTACGTCGTTAGAGTTCCTAGCACATTAGCATGAACATAACATCAGTGAAATTCATCGAAATGACACCTTTGCATTTTTGTGCAAACGTGATTCCCTTTATGTCGAACTAGACGTCAAGAGAATCCGCTAAGCTAATTATTCTATGTTACTCGAATGTTGTTAAGTGTAGTCAAAGGTGATCACGTTTTTTGCTGGTATTAACGCAATAATGTTTGTTACATAAAGAGTTTATTAGTTACAGTAGACACATTATGTATAACCTAATTTAATACAAATCGGTAAGTGTTAAATACATCATTCAGTTTATCTACTTTTACAGTTAATAGGTCTGTATCTCGATATCCTTATAATTGGTAAAAAGTATCGCACTTATTATACTAGACGAATACACATTGCAAAAAAGAATTGTTAATGTTTATGAACACATAATGTTTTAGCAGAAGTACGATTCGCTGCTTTTGTAAGGGCAAAAGTTAAATGTAAACAATTCTGGTCAAATGACACAGGCAAACCATCTTCAACAAAGTCACATTCGAGTGTGTTTCAGGAGAGAAAGTATAAACAAGCATAGAATAAAGAGACATAGCTAGTCACAATGTGTGTTCATTTTGTTAAATATACACTGTAAATTACGATTTCTTTGCCGATTTAGGGGTCAGCAAACTGAACATTCAATCAAAATTTTCCGTCAGACAACATTGATTTTATTTAAATAAAACATAATTGCGATATCACCAAAAAAAAGCGATCTGAATATTTTTGTTACCGAATATCCCGTTGTTTTCCTGTTTTATTTAAAAAATACACAAACACTAAAATATTACTTCAACTTGATCGTTAACATACACCGAGGACGTTTGCTATAAAAATGCCCATGTCTTTTTGCGTATGTTCAAAAGTTATCATGCAACTTTAATGAACTTCAAACTAAATAATTGACTCCTAATTCTATATTTCGCACATGTTTGTGTGTGTGAGAGATCTGTCACTTTAAAATACTTCATAGCATGCGCAAATGGCTTTTTCGAAAATTATGAACTGCTCTCCAGATGGTGAAACATAAATTGCCGGATCAAAAAGCGATCTGCATTGACGTAGAATACAGTGTTTATGATAACCTCAGTTCATTCATTATATTCATATTCCAATTTTATTCCAATCTTATCGTTACATGCCGTAGATGACGTAATCGAATAATTTCAGAAGAAACTAAGAGACACTGTGACTGTTATAAATTATTATAAATTAATAATAGTTTTAATAAATCCTAAAATATGTTTTGGAGCATATATTTCTGTGTAGGACGTATTTGAAATATAACTGAATGGTGAACATAATAGTATTATATGATTACGCCGAGAATAGTTTTGTGACGTAAATGCGCTAGAACTGGCTAACCCAGAATTGCTTAATACATGGGATCGATTTTTGAGAAGTAATCTGTTATAAATGACGTAGGATCCCATTCCGATGGGTTATTGTCTTTAAACTAGCTTCAAAAATAAAGAACAGATCTTAAAGATGCTAGGTCTGTATCTTTATACCCTTATTATCGGTCACAAATCTTGCAATATGTTTAGTATACTAAATAAATAAATATTGCAAAAGGAATTGCAAATCTTTTGACTAATAATGTGTTATTAGACAAAAAGTAAAAACACAACAATAACAAAAGAAAAAATCGAACATAAAAACCCTTGCCAGAGCCGGGAATTGAACCTGGGAGCTCTTGCACCCAAAGCGGATGCGTTACCACTGCACCACCGAGTCAACTGAGAGTATCAATTAGAGTCGAGCTATTTAACTGTTTCGACGCAATGGGTCGAAACGTAAATAAACATAGCCGATTTCGCGGGCCACACACTTTCAACAAACTCAATTTTTCTGTAATATTTTTAACATTCATGAATAACTATAATTGGCAGTTTCTCATATTTATGAGAGTAGGTGTCACTGTTATGGTTACAAATGGTTACAATGTAAGATGTAAACAATTCTGACCTAAAAGATACAGACCTAGCATCTTTAAACCACACGATTACGTATTTTATGTGTTGACATGCTCATTGTCTTTAGAACGAGACACATAATTCAGTCTCCACGCCGAATATAGCAGAGCTTTTGCAGTAACTAGACATTTGCAATTGCACAACACATAACGGACACACAGCTTAATAATTCTCTAGACGCGAAAGGATATTGATTCTCTTTTTCTTGTCTTTGAAAAAAATTCAAAACTGACGCGGCTGTTATATTATGCCCTCATTTCAATTCTATATAAATCGTTTATGGACATTATGAATTATGAAGACGACTGTATAAGAAAAGAATATATCAACATCCCATATTAACTTCAGAACTTAAGTAGAACAATCCCTTAAAATGTTAGTTTAAGTCTATGTGATTATTTGTCTTATAAGGGCTCCCTGCAGTCTGTTGTGACATGTACAAAAACCTATATTGGGTTGTTGCCATCGCTTTGATGACATCAACGCCTATCATTGGTAAATCATTAAAATGTGTGATTTATCTGCTGATCTTAGAAAAGCGTTGCAACGCTTTTCCAAAAATCAACAAATACATTACAAGATTTGAACGAATTGCCAACTGATAAAAATGTTTAGGAACCACGAGATATATGTAGATGAGACCTACAGCGTTGGCAACAAGAAAATAAATGTTTTCAAGAGTTTTTGTAGTGTATCATACGACCAGACGACATGAGAGTCCCTTCAAGGATGCACAGAAACTCCATTTCACAAACTCATAACACAACATACACCCAAACAACATAACAATCAGCCATTATTATAAATATTCGGTAAATAGCATCGTCGCCAATAAAAAGTAATATCAATTAAGCTCGATTTATATTGTAACTTTAAAATTATTGTGTGCACATGAAATACCGTGTACATTTGAATGACCTCGTTTGTATCGTATTAATCATTGTCATTTAAATGACATTCTAATACAACAGCTGCTGACGTCAATTTTACAAACATCAGTAAGACCCATGTGTTTACAACGCCTAAATATGCAAACGAATGGTTATCGAGCATATAGACTTTGCTTTGGTATTGTCAAAGAAAGCGTTCTATTTATCACAAAAGTATCAGGATGGACAAATATAGTATTATTCATGCATAATCCTTAAAATCATATTTTACTGCGCTTGATTATTCTGTTATCCTTTTCATTAGTTTAATCTATGATCGTAAAACATTTTATTTTAATATATAAGATTAAAACGAACCTGTGACTGATAAGCAATCATTAGTTATCTCAACTATTTAATTTTAATAGGTTACAATTATAGTATTTACACAAAAAGGCATGTCTACAAATGACGAGTGTAAAAAATTAACACGAATTGCCACATCTTACCTAGACAATAAACACAATTGATTTCCACAATGCATAGACGCAAATCAAAAGCATCGTCGGTAGTATACGCAAACGACGTAATTACAAAACTGCTACTTTCGAGGAGATAGAAAAAAACTTCAATAAAACTGGAAGAAGGAAAATGATTTTTGTCAAAGAAATAATCTAAATCATAACATACTATTTGAGTCTCGTCCTTGGTTAAGCGGTTTCATACTTTACTAATAATGTGAGTTACAAGGTTTTACCTAGGAAAGCGACCACCAAATGTTATTTACGACCTTTGGCCCTGAAATGTCGACGATCATATCCATCATTAGAATAGTGGTTGTAATACGATTCACGCTTATGAGGAAAGGCTACGGACATATATCACAATATTATAAAGCTACGGTGCTATTAAAATAAGTAAAGTCACGTTTGGCAGAACAACTATTCTTAATCTCTTTATTTATTAACATACGAACACAACATCTAAGATGAACACTCTATGGTTACGACTTTTTATCAACGAAATATTGAAAAAATGTTTTGTACATACAATTGGAATTGGAATAAAAACAAATAACTAGTTTCAAAAGCAATAACGTCCCCATCCAAATAAATCCGTTATTCTTTTGATTACTGACTGCAAAAACAACAACAATGAACTGCAATCAACATTTTATAAAACATCCTAACATTTCAAAAACTGCTCCAAACATATCGATTTCTATGAATGTGACAAATATAATGACACAAACACGTCCTTTTTTAGCAACACCGAATAGTTTTCAGCAACACCAAATCGGTTAAGACCGTTTTAAACACTAATTGGCTTGTTCTACGAAACTGGCAGACCGTCGTAAAAGCTGTGGTAATCCTTCGGAATTTGGTTCGTTCTAAAGGGATTTTATTTTCGTATAGTCGTGTTACCGTTCCCTCCTCGTCACTGGCTGTTTTTGCGAGGCTCCGGCAAGAAGTTGTAATTTTCACCGTATCCTGTTTTGTACATAATTTTCCCATCAACCGTATATTTCAGTACCTTGCTATCACTAACAGTTACTGATCCAACACCAATGCCAGGTCTAATCAACGAATAGCCTCCAACTTGGCTATAATCCACGAAGAATGAAAAGTCAACGTATTTCACCTCATACGGACTAGGATTTTTGCGCGCGGACTCAACGTAGTGTTGAGACACGTAAACAGCTGGATGCCGTTCTTTTCTGGTTGCGTCCTTTTGAATTGTGGTTTTTAAAGATTGCTCTATCACGCTATGGACGCCGTCCCACTCCATTTGAGTGTGACCGCGTTCTGTGTACTTCTGTTCAATCTTTAACTTTCTATTTTGATAGCCACATCTATCCGAATATATAACTACATTCTCAAATCCATCCAGTACTGAATTGGTCAAATAGTCAATGATACAAGTCGTGAACATGTTAGATGTGAGGTAGCCATAACATTCATGCCAGAAAAAGCACATTGTGGCACGCGTACACAGGTCATAAACCGTATAGTTGTGCCAAGAAAGTTTTATCTTGTAATAGATAGCACTGGCATTTAACTTGGGACAAACTAACAAACTTTAAACATCAACTGTGACAAATTTTATGTTCTAATCGGTCATTGCACGATTCTTATCGGCTTCTTTTGATGCTCTTGCTTCATCTTTTCGTTTGATATGCTCATTATAATCAGAGTATTAACTGTTCCGGGGTCATATCCGCAACAAATGTCACATTGGTCTTTTTTGGTTTGAACAACCGAAGGTCCATTTCATTGAATATTTGTAGAAACCTTTTGCATCTTATGATGATTCGTCTTCCATGTTTCTCCTGTACTCATTGTATACATCTGTTATACATGTAGATCCAAACACCGGTTCTATGTATTTCCTTTTTGAATCAGCTCTAGAATAGTGCGACGGTACCTTTGGTAGGCTCTCAAGATACTAATTAGCATGTTTCTCAGTATCTTTATAATCTTGATTCTCGTGCCTTGGCATTGGACTGGCAACAGCTGATGACTTAAATGGAATACTCACTCTGTAGCCAATTGTAAACCATTTTCTCGTTTAATCCGAGTGTCGAGAGAAACATCTCTTTACACACGATCACTTTTTCACCTTTGGCTTTAAGATGGTAAATGTATGTACAGTTTCTCCTGTTTCCTCTGGTCCATTGGTCTTCGTTCGGCGAGTAACATTTTGCTTATTAACTAAACTTAATACATACACCATTTTCTCTTTCCAGTCCATCATTTGCAAAAAAATGCTTCATTATCACTTTGCGGCTTTCTTCATCTATATCCAAGCATCGTCTGCCACCTGATCTCTTTTCACAACTTTTTAACATTTACTTTCTGTAAGAATACGTTCAGATTTGTCTTGTATAAAATGTACAGTAGCAGTATCCCGCTTTCTTCCTTTTTATTTCATTCCAGTCATTCGCAACTTTTCATTTCTTAACTCTAGTAGAGTTTGATGACTTCAATTTCGCTCAGAAGCCAAGCGTCGTCTGTTTCTGACAAGCAGGGGATGGCATTAACATTACTATTCATTATCACATTTTCCTCTGCGGTAGACACTCATTCCACATGATCCACGGCAGGTGTGGAATCATATGGGTCACGTAGTTCAGTCTCTGTGGCTTCATTTAGCTCGTTTGACTGTACAGTATTTGTGTGAGATGTCTGTATGAACAGTTCGTTAGGGTCCATTACTTGAGGCGGTATTGTAAAATCGTCGGTGCTATCACTTTCATTATTGTACACACTTTCATGCTGTTCAGCAATAGAATCTGAAGAGTTTCATTGCAGAATAAAGACTGTGATCTACGTTTCTTTCTTTTCTTCTTCGGCGGCTTATAGTCGGGATCAGTGACGTCATCGTCATAGTCTAAAAACTCGTCTGTATTGTTATTCTCATCAGGATCATTAGTATTTACGCATTTACAGTGTTGAGCTTTGCACAAATCTTTTTTTCAGATCGGTATCCCGAATACCGTTCTCATTGATTTATACTTTCTACACATGGCACAGTTTTTTCTCCTTATTTAAAGCTAGGGCTACTAACTGTTTGCCACGAGACGACATGTTTGGTATACAACTGCGCTTAAACTATTCTGATTAAGTAATCAAGGTGATTATTTCTAAGAGTTTGTAGATCAGCTTCTTGTCCAGCGATGAAAGAAACCTGAAACGAAAACATGCACGGTTTTATAATGTTCTCACACACGTCAGTTGTGATCGGTATCCCAGAATGGTCTAGGACCATCAGATCCAGAACGGAGCACACGGAGGTAATTGTCATGAATGAGATGTTTGTATATGAAAGGAATAAATGTTCAAGATTGTTGTAGAATGAAATCACTTGGGAATCTTCAACAACCAAATTTGAGCACTCGGAAACGTTCAAAATTTTCAGTGACGGCATGTACTGTAGAAAATACAGTATTGATAATTTGCATTGACGCGAATCTGGGCGTCCACCAAATTGGTAGAACGCAAGAAGTCTTATTTTAAATGCACAACATTCAATATGGGCATATGGCAGAAGGAAAGTTTCAAAACCACGAGAGTGTCGTAATATTCGCTGTTTTATTGAGATCTACACAAAAGTCCATGGATATATCCTTCCAAAGCGATGAATTGTTTTAATAACTTCATTAAGCCGTCTGCACGTTATGTTGACAATTTGCAACAACTCTGCGAGTTGAATGTGTGAAAATATTTGCACCAACACGATGTCTGGAAGTTCCAGTAACGAAAAACAACTCGCCATCCGTTGTGCGCAAACTACAGAAAAACACAAGAAAGCAATCATAAGCAAAAGTCGTAATTTCATATTACATCCTGCTAAGTGTTGTTAAACGGTCAATCAACATTTAATTTACATTTATTAAAAAAAATATACAATATCTGGTTTAATTACGGCCCAACAATTACAGGTCTCTATAAAACGCATAAATGTGGGAACAATTCTTTGAAAAACAACATTTTTTGACAAAAATTAAAGCATTTACAAAAAAATAGTACTTGTATTAATAAAAAACCGAATAATCGTACAATAATCCGACCAGTTTACACAGATTTTCACTAAAACGTTCGTTCAGCAACGCTTTCAAACATCAGTTCTTGTTTACATGTAGTTACGTCGTTTGTTTAAACACTTTTTCTGGACCAATCAATTTACGTCGTTTAGTCACATGGTCATTTTTAGCTTTCTGATTGGAGAGCATATAAGGTATTTGCGCATAAGAAGCGGGAGAAAATAAACGTAAATTTAATTTGATAAAAGAAATTCACAAACAACGTAGTTACGTCGTTTGCGCATACTACCGACGGCATGCTATTGCCCTGATGGTATACAAAAACACATCTCGACGACGTATAATTATAAAAAGAAATGTCAGCAGGATGTTACTTCCCGTGTTACTTTTTAGATTTCTGCAAATAGCTACTTCACAGCTGCGTCTGTAAAACTGCATTAAGTAAAATAAAAGCCAGATACTGCAATCCCCGAGGAGCGGCTTCTTAGTTCGCATTTGTTGTCCACGTTTTATAGAATGCCAGACGCTATAATTAAATGTATAATTTAAAGGCCACACCACCGTGATCATGTTACAACTAAAACTGCAAACAATTGTATTAGCTTTGATCATGCGATGGCAGGTCGTGAGTTGATAAATAATGAACATAAACGAACGCAATCATTTTAATTGATAATACCGAGTCACGTTTTTATTTTTTAACAGTTTGCATTAACCGCATTCATAACATGCTTAGTTTGGACTGTTTGTTAATAATGTAAGTAAAGAACGTAGTCCACTCTTTTTAACAAACCGTCCAGTAAACCTACTAGAAGATTATATGAAAGAAATCATGCAGTTTACAACATAGAGCGTTAACAAGAAAATTCAGGTTTTCGAAAAAGAAAATTGTGTGGGAAAAAACGATGTTATATTAAAAAAAAACACACAAAGCTGTGTGATATAGATATTTGTTATAACAGTACACAACTCTCGGTAAAATGCGAAAAGAAGAGATATTATACTTTTTGGAAAACTACTCAGTACCTAATGAAAGAAAAAAATCTAGACACATATAACCTGTTGGTGATTCTTACAGAGTCCATGCTTCCGAGAGGTTTGTATGTTACAGCAGACGCACATTCGTCATCTCTATTGTTTTAGACTGAATGATGTTTGCAATGAATTTTGCAGACGAGGGGAATTTTGTAATAAATATACACGTTTCAGAAGTTGAATGAGTGTAATAGCTTTTACTGTTTTTATACTGCATTTACTAGATGAAGATTTATGTACATCACTGAAAACGAAAAAATTGTAATTTGTAAGTACATGATTTAAAATTATATACGAACAGTTAAATCAATAGATATACTAAAGTAATTGCATCAATATAAGTAAACACATATTGTATGTTGTTTCCGCAGTAATAATCGACGATTGAATAACATGGAATGGATTTATGCACGTATTTCGAATACGACCTTCAGAATAGTTAGATTGAGGCATGTAGACTTTATTAGACTATAACGATATAACTCGAATACACACATTCCTGTGAAAGTGAATGCATCAATAACCCGTCTAATTACAGTGTCAAGAACATGACATCTAACGAGAATAAAATGAAACACTTATAAGGTGTTTAATTATCGTTTATACGACCTCTTAGACTGAGTGAGGATACAAGTCTCCCAATGAAGAGTTATTTTTATACTTAACTTCTCTTATGAATATATAAGTTTTATATACTCCCATCATGACGATAAGATAATCACGTATTACTCGGCAAAACACATTTTTCTCGTTATCTCGGTGATTAGTTTATAGGTAGATTTATTATATACTACACAAATGCCTAAAGTTGAGATGAGATTACTTTTTCCGAATGACTTGAGTCTGAGTATCTCATTTATGCTTTAGAATATGATTCTGAGTCTTTCATAGTCATATTATACAAAAATAATATGAACTACTTCTTGGATGATTTTTTGTTAATTTCAACTTGAAATATAAAAACTAGTATAGAAATTACAGACACTGAGGTATCAAAAATTTATGAAAAGACAGCTCAAACAGAATAATAACCTGTGAGCAATATAAAAGATACCCACTGGAGGACTTAGCATTACAAAAAGGAAACGTGTACATCAAACAAATATGCAAGTGTCGCAAGTGTCGGTAACAAATATAACATATCAAAATAACAAATCCAACATTAAAGGGATGGAGACAGTAGTTTTCCCTCATGTGTAACCTTATTATCTATGGACCACAAAAAGTGGACCGTTATGACGCTACAGGACAAATTGAAACAGCCTGAGACAAAAGGTCCGTTTCAAACGCACATTGATTGCCGAAAACGGTACATACTGACCACGTTGAGTGTCCTGACAGTTTACTTATATTGGCATTGCATCTGATATCAGAAACTGCTTGTTCAACTTAGGATGTAACTTATGATTTTGAATGGTTTCACATTTGAAAAGCACTGAAATAAATGGCGTTATTTAAATCTCCCATCTAAGTCTTAGGCTACGGATTTGACCGGTATAGCAGGATCAGGTCTTCTTAAATCAAAAAAGCACACCGTATTTTACTGTGTGCATTTTCTATATGTATGTAGATGAAGAACGGCATCTCTAAGAATAAGGTTGAAATAACAAGGTAATAAAAGATCCAAACCACCAACGCCCCTAGCACATTAGTCTTTCAGGCCAAACCAACATACATTCCATGATCTTAGCGAACCAGGACGATATAACTTTACAATGATGTATTTAAGCGACGTTGATGTAGCTCGATATATATTGTCACTCTAACATTTGCACCCTTTAATTCAATCTTAAAAGAGTGACATCGTTTTCAATCCTGTTTAATTTGGTCGCTAATCAATTTTGATGCACCAATTGTTGACGTCGTAACGGTAGAGTCAGTAAGAATAATGTGCACCCAAAGCCACAAATGCAAATTATTCAGCGTCGATATTTGCCGACTGTGCTTCAGTAATGGCCGGTTACTGTTTTATCATTTAACTAATATAAATTGAAGAGATGTTCAAACAAAGAATGTTGTAAACATATGTTCAAAGAAAAATGTTGCAAACAGTGTAGTTTACGGGTACAATGGCAACATGTTATTGCATAGTATTTGATATATATATTCATTTAAACAATATAAACTAAAGAGAAGTAGTTATTATTAGGCCTTTATAACCATTAGAACTATACGAAACAAGACACAGCGTACACGCCAGATTCTATGACACATGAAACTATAACTAACTCTCAAATGTTTGCCGAACATCAAACAATGCACTGCTAATTTCTATCCTTTTTGGCAAACACAGGCGGATATAACACATTACACATTTTAGAAAACTAAACAATTTCCTTTCTTGGAAGTTTACCAAAAGTCGGAAGTCAATATAAAGTGAATAAAATAGGTTTATGTGTCTCTCAATATGTACATTTTGGACTTTCTAGACACGAATATTTGTCGTTAACACAGCATAAAAAGTTCAATGTGTTCACTGAAATACAACATTTATTGTTAAAACCTGGTATTTGACGTGAGAAAATACTGAATAAATAACATCTGTGTTTTATGTTTAGTGAATACGGACATGGTAGACTTTCACATTTTGGGGTTGTCTCAAAGATTAATGATTACATATGAACTTTTAAAGACAAAAATGTATGAACTTTTTTAAATGAACTTTCTTAATGCCCTAACGTGGCGCAATAACCAAGTTCTAGTAATTCGATAACCAAGTTCTAGTAACATACTGTATGTTGTCATTGTTGTGAACATAAGCATGCTGTCCTTTCTAACTGCCCTAACGGGGCTCAAAAACCAAGTTCTAGTAATTCGATAAGCGAGTTCCAGTAACATACTGTATGTTGTTATTTTTGTGTACATAAGCATGCAG
>Ga0224511_10000505_pt1 | contig 18987 bp, 8 predicted proteins | sample SF_May12_sed_USG_2_FD_169988 | JGI IMG/M metagenome (GOLD analysis project Ga0224511, IMG submission 169988) | Sediment microbial communities from San Francisco Bay, California, United States - SF_May12_sed_USGS_8_1 | ecosystem: Environmental > Aquatic > Marine > Sediment | place: USA...
GAGTTCTGCTCATGCGCTAGGGGGCGTCAGTGGTGTGGCATCATTCATTACCACTGATGAACAGCTTCAATAAAACCGAGACTGCTGTTTTCTCGTGCAGGCTATGCTTCCTGAGGGCTTTCCCTTTTATCAGTTTAATATCGCTCCACTTGTCGAAGAATGCTTCTCTGCCTGTTAGTTATATTCGAACCAAAAATAGAGATAATGTTTAATCCAATCAAATGCAACTCATTTTACAGGAGGATTAAATGATGATTTGAACCATTTCAAGTTCTGTACGTTTCCTATGTTCGGTGCACATATTGAGTAAAACACTCAAAACGTAGGCTTGAAACTGTATTAAGCAAACGTTTACTATTCCCGAAGTTTTCAGCATAATGGTTCTGTTCCCGCTACAATGCAATTACGGAATGAAGCAAAATGTACGATCTTGGCAAAAACGGTTACCGCATCAAGAACGCGAAAACACCTTGTATTAATGAATTACTTTAATCGAACGTCAGTCTAAGGTGGAATGAACAATTAACACATTGTTCTCTGCACACGCACATCAGGACAGTTCTTGATGCACACATATTCACTCTCTCGAGGGAAATAATCAGTTATTTAATTTGTATGGCCCAGCCATGATATGGCAGTGAGCTTTTTGCTTTGCTCATGCCATTCTGTCAGTTCGTCCGCGCCTGCGAGAGACGTCCGTCCGGCCGGCCGTCGGAAATCCTCGTAAATGCAACTTCCCCTACATCACTAGTGGGAATTTGATTGCACTTCACCAACATGATTGGCCTTATGTTCAATTGTGCAAGGAGGTAAGAATGCCCTTTGACATGTTCCGGTCAAAAATTACGACCCTTTTTGTCAAGGCTCCCGGTGGGAGCATTTATCCCATTCTGTGAAAATCTCTAGTTTAAATATTATTTAAACCAATTTCTGTAATATATATTTTAGTTTTGAAACATTCTATATATAATGACACGTAATAAAGTGATTATTTTCTTGTTTTAGAAAGTAAGCATGGTTGTGACGAAATGAATCTGGGTCGTGTTATCAGCCAAAGTAAGTATCCTAGAATAGTCCTCCGACAGTTTTGAAATAGAGGTAATTGACTCCTTTGCAATCGACGATGGGCAGTTCCACAACTGTCAATCATGATCATTTATAACAGTTCATGGTCAATTTTAATCCAATGGATTAGGGATAAATTGTCAGGTGACTATCTGACCTAGTATATATACAATAAAAAGTGTTCTTCCTGTTTGTCATACACCTTATCACATGAACAATGGATTTTAGCAAATGTGGGCGGAGATTAAACATTTGTTGAACTATGCATAAAGTGAAGCTCTTAAATAAAGTTGGTTATCCAAATGTAATACTAGTAACTAAAGTATGTGATGTTATGTGTACAACTGATAAGACAAACGACAAACATCTTTCGAATTTTAATTTGCACAAGAACGGAATGACATATATATTTTTAAATGCATGTCTAAAATAGTCAAAGAAAAAAGTCAGTAATATATTGTCTCCTTACAGAAGTGTAAGTACCTTCCAACAAAATAAACACTAGCAAAAGTTGTGTTATTTAACTTAAGATGTTCGTGTTCTATGCTGCATATGAAATCGTTTTACTTTGATTTGGTAAAATCCTAAGCATAGGCAAAATGTTAGAAACATAAAACAAGAAAGTATAACATGCATGTAGACGAACCAATTGTGTGTGTAACGTTGCATTAGATGGCCAACAATAACGGGTTGAATCATGGATCCGACAGAGGAAGAGACTATAAAACCACTGACCACGACACCCGTCAACTGTCGAATTTTTGTTGATTGCCATGCAAACACAGAGGAAAATATACTTGACATACCAACCCCCGCTGTGGCTATGCCGACCCAAACTAAAGCATCAATATGTGTGAAAATCGCAGTCAATAAAATGCCACCTGATATTACAAAGATATTGAAATTTATCAGCAGACATCTGCTTGGTGTTAACCTTTCGACTATAAATATTGTGATTAACCTTCCTATGGAAAATGTTATATAAAATAAAGAGGTAACCCTGGTTCCCATTGATTTTGACCAAGAGAGATTATCAACAACGAATGTCATAAGAAAATAAGTTACTCCGCGTTCACTCATTATGTACATTGTTACAATGATACCAGTCATGACTGTCATGATATTTTGCTCGCGGTTTGTAAGAATATATTCACTTTCAGGATCGTGGCTTGCCTTTGCCTTGTGGACCTTACTATATATTTGTCCAAAATAGAGATAGACTGATATAAATGATAGACCAGATATTAAGCATACAACAGCTGAAATAAATAATGGTATAAGTATCCGCGATTCAGTATCAAGTATGTCAATAAGCGTAGCATTTATTGTTACACTAGCCAAATGATCATATTTGATAAAAACACCAGTTACATTCTCTGTGCTGAGGTTTGTAATATTTTCGACAGAACCGTTAACGGCGTGTATTAACTCTTTGTCATGGATATTGGATAGAAATGGTTCTGCGGTAAATGGTGAGATAAAAGCCCCAACGCTAAACATGAAGTGCAGGGCTGCCAACCAAGTCGCAGCTTTCGTATCCCAGACGGTCGCAATATCAGTAGTCAGCACTGGAACAAATATCACAATACATGTATAATGTTTAGACATAGCAAGTACATTGTATGAGGTTTGATAATATCAGTAGTCAGCACTGGAACAAATATCACAATACATGTATAATGTTTAGACATAGCAAGTACATTGTATGAGGTTTGATAATATAAAACCGTTCATTTGCTTCATGTAAGGTAATGAGAAAAATTATTTGAAAATTTCCGCTTTTTTACTCTTTCTAAATTTAACCTTTTATATAACTGTTTACCAAACGTTTGGTTACATGTTTATAATCTTTTCTATACCACAACATAAACCAAAGAGCATGACTTTGAATTTGGGGGTATGGATATGAGCCATGTCCGTCTCAGATCCATGCGAGGACGATATGAGTAGTGTAGAGAGAAACGAAAAAAGGTAATGTGAACACAGTTACGCTAGTAACGTAAGCTGATCGCAATGATATACATTTAACCTGACAATTGACAAAAACGGTGTTGATGTTTTGCCACATAATTTGTTTTATTTTGTTTACTATAACCCCATTAAAACTAATACCAGTGTCAATAGCCGAGTTGACCAATCCGTGAGCTATATGTGCGATGAGCATGGCCACAAAATGTGCGCACCAAGGTGTGACGGCTGCCACTGTCCCCATTGCGAACATAATCGAAGACATCAAGTGTGGGCGGTGAAGAAATAGGCGATCGTAGAGAAAACCGCTGCTGAGTGAGCCCAGAATTCCACTGCAAAAGAATATGTTTGTTGAACATAGTTACCTCGGCCCGGTCATAAGCATGTGTGGTGATTTGATCATAAACTAATTTCTACGGCCATTCGCCCCATATTATTCTACTCGGTTTCTGGCACACTAAGCGTCCCATAAAAAGAAGTGATTGGTTATCTGACAGACGTAATATTACATTATCTGTGTTATTCCAAATTCCAAAAACCTAACCAGTCGGACAACCAGTCAAACAGGGATATGTGACAGTAATTGATAAAAAAACTGAAGTTGGTTTACATTATCACAAATTGGCGGTACAATTTGAGTTTAAACATGTTATGCCCACTACCTTAGGGGATACAGATCTACCCTTTTTCGTGGCCCATCGTTTGTGTCATGCATAGTCCCCAAATTTAAAGTGATGCCCCAAAATTGAATATTTGTCAGTATGTGAACTTTTTCAACAGGTATGTTGATTCAGGTTGAGTCATGTTCAAACATCGATGTATTCCGAGAATCATGGGTTAGAGCGCCATCTGGGAGCAGTAAACCTTCTCCGTGAAAATAGATAATATATATTGCGCTAAGTATCTGGCTAATATAAGTTAGCAGTCAGTTGCTTGCGGAAATAAGGGGCTAGTACTGGATAGTCTAAATGAATTGATCGCCGTGAAATTAAACAGTGTTAAAAGGTAGCGTTTGATCAACTAACCAACCAACCATCTAACCAAGCAACTAACACTTTGGGATCATAAAACAATGATGTGTGTAGCTAAACATGTGGCGACATCCATGTATTATAAAATCATTCGAGTTTTGACAAATGCTGTAATTTTATAGAAAAGTTAAGGAGTCAACCTATCACAACTTAAACAGTAGCTGTTAGAAGATATGAATGATAGTTACTGGTTAAAGAAGCAAACCCTAAAGCTATTCCAGAGAAGATCCATGACGCAGTTGCGATGTCTGTATCCATGATTTGCCTGAGGTCAGGAAATATTGGCCCATGCAAACCGTTACGCCATCCCTAGAACAAATGACCACAAAGTCAGGTCACATGTTATACAGTTACTTTTATAATTTACGTGTTGATGTAACGTTGTTTTGTTAAAAAAATACCCGCTATCATTTTAATATTTTAGCCATGCCTACAAAGGTGTCATAATTAAAGAAAGTCGGGTAAATTATGTTTTGTCCATTTATATATTTACATATCTGACTTTATGTAGGAAAGACGAAATATTTCTAGAGTTCAGTATGTTTTATAATACTAAAAAGCGTTTACCAATGCGAACATCCCACTAAGTAAACAGAAACTGTGCATTATCCTATGTTGTCGAAACTGTTTCGTTTGCCGCGGTGGTTCCGTGTTTGTTTCTCCATCGAGAATCAGCGCTTTGTGTTCAACAATCTCTTGCTGTAAATCAGATCCATGCTCTTTAAACATTTCTCTAGAATCACACATGTTCGTTAACAGTGAATGTACACTCTCTTTACCATTATTCGTCTCTGTATCTATGTTTAATATTCAAAATCCGCTCAAATGGTTTGTCCAAAAAGAAATACAGGTTATCAGAGAACATGCACTCACTTCAACTTAAACCGTATGGCATACATGGGGAAAGATAACATTTGTAAAGTTCATAGGGCCGACTCATTTATCTTCGGGAAACTGCAAGTCTAGCTACGATTTGTTTTGAGTTAATAGAGTGTCAGATATCATTGTGTACAAATTAATGAGTTATTTTAATTGATATTATAGTTACAATTTTCGCCCTAAGTTAAAAGGTATTCGTCTTTTATTTTTAAATTGTATCATTGTTGTGGAAAATATCAATGTTAAAATGTTTTAATATAATTTTGCACTGTTATACACAGCTTTAAGCACTAAATAATATAATAAAATGATAAGACATAATCCATGATTCGAAATCAACATAAAAGAAGCTGTCCTCCAGATGCTCAAAAATAAAAAATGAAAAAAAATATTAAAATTAACGGTGAATACGGGTCAAGTTATGTTCCGTGGAGAAATCTATTATTACTGACCCCTTAATTAAGTTGACAAATCGGTGGTAAAACATAGTTTTTCTTTGCATAATATACTGCGTTACTAACGCAGTAGCTGTTATGTATAGTAGGAATATCCCGATGGCAGAAAAGCAAATGGTCTGTTTTCAAAGCAAAAAAGTGAAAATGTGTAGGTTTTTGTTATTTCTAACAACTGTTTTATATATTTGAAGAGATATTTTGAAAAAAATGTAACTAATGGTTTTTTAGTATATTCTGGAGCACAGCTGCTTTAACAGGTTTTAATATATTTTTGCACTGTTATACACAGCTTTTTAAAAGCACTTAATAAAAAAATAAAATGATTAGACCGAATCCATGATTCGAAATCAACATTACACATTAAACACCACTACACATGTATCAGTTTATCATACAGAACATTGTATAAATGGTATATTTCATCGCTAAATATTATAAAAAAAACGTTATTGGACAATTCAATAACTATCTGGATACTCGTTTTCACCTTTAAAAAAAACAAACATAGAGACGTGCAAAAACAAAAGAACGCTTACTGGTGTTTGTAAGCTAATAAAACACTATAAGATTCGTGGAAAACATTTGTTTAACTGTTTTATTTGTTATTGGCAATTGAAGTCAACCGTTTCGAGAACGTAAATAAAGCTTTATAACTTGTATGTGCCATATTCCCAAACGAACATCACACACTAAGAAGTTTAGAGGAATCAGAGGTAAGCAGCTTTTTTATGTCAGATAACCAGAACCATCCTTAGACTTGCAGTTATCCTATGGGAGTTGTTTTCAGTACGACGATCGGGGCTTTCTTTGAATGAAAGAAAACAAAATCATGTGTACATAGGAAACTGGATGTTTCAAAGAATAATGAGATTATGATAAAATGTCGTATATTTTGAGCATTTACAAAACAACATATAGTAACGAATCTATATGTTTCAACACCGTTGATTAAAATGCACAAACATATTGTTCATGGATAACTTTGAATGTGTGCGCGGAAAATATGCTTTAAATATCTAAAATTAAATCCAAGATTCCATAGGGCCAGACTCATATACATACTTTGCAATAGTCTTTAGTGAGTGTGTAGGTAATATGAAGAATGTCTGGCTTAGTCAATGTCTGGCTTAGGCTATCTTGTATGACAACCTATTTCTTTGGAGGCATAATGGCGAATAATGTTCGGGACATATACATCATTTCACGTGAAAATTTGTTTCATATGTGTAAAACCTGCAGGGCACCGTGCGATGCCTGGCTGGGCATTTGTCGATGTTTCCATTTACAGACACCGGCCGGCGCCCGTACAATTTGTGGCTAGGCACAGAAAAAATGTTAAAATCGTCCGGTGTTCAGACGATTATCAAATTCGCCGGTGATTTGCATATTGCTGAAATCTTACGGCGGTAGGTTAATTTGTGACAATAGCATAAGTCACAGAATATAACTGATGTCGCAAATTAACTTTAATTTGTGTGGTGTTTTAAAAAGTTTAATTTACGTATTTAGGTCAATTGAATAAATACATGTTAAAGGTATTTTGCATCGATTAAACGGTCTTTCATGTGCTTGGTCGTTCAACACCCAAGTAGATGTTCGACGAAGTCACAATTGCTCAATTTAAATGTACACGTCATTGCGTGTTAATTGAAAAAAGAATAAGACAATTGATGATTTCTGGTAAGAAATAATTTAATTATACAGTTTTTTTATTACATACTTATTTATCTCATTTTAGCAAAAGCGTCTACGTCATAGTCGCTTTCCTGCATTGAATGCAGTGTAGAAAACGAGGACACTTTTTGACTCCAAATGAACCTTGATGCCGTGCAGACCTCGTCGTTCTTGACAGACTGATATAGGCCATCGGTAAACTGATAGTTTCATGGTTGACATAATATTCCTGCACGTCATTGTCAATTACTTTCTCATTACTCATTGTCTTAAATCGCACAGTGGTGTCTAAATGTCATTATATATATAACACCATGTCTCAGTGAAGCGCGATTATTGAATAAAACAATTACAGATGAATCAATGCTACACCTTGCCAGTTATCATCATAATGTTTTTGTATGTTAGCATAGTTCCGCTTTCAGCATACTTCTATACAAGATTATAACAAAATTATATATGCAAAAACCAATAAACTAAGACTGTGGTACCAACACTACCTGGTGGATGTAAATATATAATTATGTTTGTGTAGTACGGGCAAAGCATTAAACGTTCCATTTGACAACTTTTCAGATATAGTCTACCCTTGTTATACAATATGTGTTTTGATCGTTGTCTATTGTTGTTGCACGCAACCGTGACGAAAATACAGGTTGTTGTTGTTGGCGTGTTGTAGTTGTTGCTGCTGTGGCTGCTGATGTTGTTGTTATATTTGTTCTTTTTGTTTAAAATTTAAACTGAAGTTTTTTCTATGATTACATTAATAAGCAAAGGATATGAACTGAAAAAAAACTAGATTTTTTAATGGAAGAATCTTAACATGTTATTTATATAACAAAAACACATTTTATCAGTTAATGTACTTACGCCATTATTTAGCTCATGACAAGCAGAATAAAATATAACACTTAGTACCTAATTTCATAGCCTACTGTTTGATAAGTTAAGCATGCACCTATTAGAGAGCGACAGTATGCGTCAATGGCGTTTTTACACTGTAGGGAATAAAAAAACAGGACATAACCGGTTGGCATATCTTTTTAATCTACAGTGGCCTAGTGGGTCAAGAGCCTTAAAACGTTTACATTAAATAAATAAACCGAGTTATTTATCATCACTCTAAGTGTTAAACGTTCTTTATTACAGCTTTTAAAACTATATCAAGTAAAACTGATAATTTTAGTTTAATAATTTATAACCTTTAATGCATGTCAATAATAAATCGCTCAGAAACAACAATTTCCCTACAGCAACAACACCCACGAGATCTCTGTATGACTGCTTTTTTTAGCTTTCTAATAATCCTTGTGGCACAACTGTTTAGTACGTAAAACCCTATGCTTTCTTTCATCGACTTTCTTCGGATGAACATGTATTTCATCAGTTCATCCACAGCTGTTAAAGTGCTATAAGATTTGTAATTAAAGCTATTTATATTGTTTATAGATATTTTAACGCTTAATAATTTACGTTAAATTTTAAATTGGTTCCAAGTTTATAGCTATTTCTGATCAAATATATGAACTATTTGAAAAAATAAGAACATTCGTTTTATTTATAAGACTTAAGTTATTCCAAAGAATAACTATGACATAGTTACAGAGTCTTTGTTCTTAATGTGCCTAAAGTCAGGAAATACTAGCATATGAAAAACGCTACGCCATACATGGAACAAGTGACCACAAAGATACGTTACATTTTATATTGTATACACTGGTATTTAAATAACTTACGTGTTGATTGGTGAAATTAAAGAAACGCCTTGTATCATTATTTTTTGGCGTTGACAGACGTTAAGTCAGGTACACTATACTGTTCTCTGGGGCCCTACAGACACAATCTATATATTAATATGAACAAACTGTGTCCATACAATAAATAGAGGCTTTGAAAAAAGACTGTGTCTAGGAACTATGCTGGACTTATTATTTTTCCCATTTGAAGAATTTTTTAACAATCCCATTTAGTCCAGGTTTTTATTATTTATTTTCTCTAACCGGTTTTAAGTGAAAAGCTATCTTCTTGGATATTCATGTTAAATATTGATGCTTCACTAATGTATGGTAAAACATTTTATCAGTTATTGTACTTACGCCATTATTTAGCTCATGACAATATAAAACTTAGAACCTAAGTTCATAGCCCACTCTTTAATAAGTTTGGCATACACGTATTATAGAGCGACAGTATGCGTCAATGGCTTTTTTACGTTGTAGGGAATAACAAAACAGGACATAACCGGTTGGCATATCTTTTTAATCTACAGTGTGAGGGCCTAGTGGGTCAAGAGCCTTACAACGTGTCCAATAAATAAACAAACCCGATTTATTTATCATCACTCTATACATTTTGCATGAAACATTGTCTACAAACACAATATGTAATTCCGTTTTAGACTAAATAGTTCATGTTTTGCTTGCCTTTATCCACTTAGTCCTTTCTAATGGTGATTTTTTTCTCAAAGGAGGCTTGGGTTATGTTGGCATGTTTTTTATCGCATGATGTTAATGATGTTAAAGATGTGCCCGTAGGTTAAATAGTTAAACATTTAATATATTGTTAAATAATAACTGTAAACAATATTTAAATAAAATGTTGTAACTTTCAATTCTTTGTTCAAATTGTACATTTTGCTTACATATTATGGCGCTCTCATAATACATGTTATTCATTGCCTTTCGTGTAATAAACAAAAACAATTCACAGGCCTTCCCATGCGTTATTTGTCGAACAGATGCACTATGTATTGTGTAAAATACTTCTAGAATATTACCAGTATGACACTTCCACCAACCTTTACAGTGTTTTGGTTCACTATTTATTGCCTTTATAACCCACTGGCAACTGACTGTTTCGTTGCAGTCAGCTGCGATGGTCAACTAAACCGGATTAAACCCTAATTAACTCCAGCATTTCAGATTTGAAGTTTGAAGGTTTTTGAGTCACCAATGATATATTTGTCGCTTCTGTTGTAGATCAATCATTTGACCCTTGATTTTGTAATCTTGCGACCTACTGACGCAAAAAGGCTAGGAGTGGCTTTAAGTGTTTTACAAAAAGTTGCCCTATATTTTAAAATAAATTTGCTTCTTATAGTTTAAAAGGCGTAACATGATAGCTTGTGCCATTAAGTTTGCAAATAGCAAGATGTTCCCAAGAGTAGAATTTAATATTAATAAATAGTTGTAAACTGTACAGTGTAAAATTACTGATAAAAATAAACTTTTTAACGTGAATAGGTAACTAAATAATTCATAATCAAATCGTTAAAACTTCAAAAACAATGTTAAGTTCTTATCCATTTATGTATATTAGAAATGCAAAATTCATTAAAACCAATTCTAAGAAGAGACTTTTATTTTTCTCCATTTCCGAAGAGCATAAACATATATACAGTGGTACAATAAAGGTATAACAATATGTACAGACACATATTACAGTTAAATACATATAACAAGCATGTTATATTTTATCAAAATGCTTAGGATATCAATGTCAGCAAGTTGGAATTTAGAGAAAAGTAACAGCAATCAAATACTTAATTGTGAATTTTAATTATAATTGAATATATTAAATATAATTAATATTTATTATCTTTTATTTTAATGAATAAAAATAATTAAAGAGATTAATTAATTAATGGTGTAAAGTGAAGTGCGTGTTGAAAATGGAACCGTATCAACAGTTCTACCTATAAAGTTGATACACATGAAGTTGTGTGACTCAAAGGCCGATAATATGATTCCATATATCATTGGTAGTTGTACGATTTTTTTAATTAGTGTATTGACTTTGAAAAGATACTGATGGACAATACCTTGTACTTGGTTGCTGCAGAAACTGTATGCGAGCAAAGCGTAATTTCTTAAACATAACAAAGAAATAACAAAAACAAACTAAAAACGTGGCAAAAGTTTACATTTATTTACTATTTTTTCTGTCTACATCAATATTATTTGTGAATATCTACGGACTGGTTGATAACCCAATGAGATTCAGGACATTAAGTAATCAGAAAATTATATTAACTGAATATCCGGAGGTGAAATATTATGTTACCCATGACAATGTCTCCTCGCCCATGGCGTGTACCAGTCTCTGCAAGACAGACGAGGTCTGCATGACGGCGACGTTCAACGTCACGTCAAATGTGTGCTCATTGTCTATGCTCCCTTCAATGCATGAAGCCGACAAATACCGGCTACACTGGTTCGAAACCAGCCCGGCCGTGAACTCCTACGCCAAGTTCCGTTACCGAGGTATACAATTTATTTGCCACATTATATTTTGGTATTATGTCTGCCCAGCGGGCTAGTCATCTCTTTCAATATACAGCATCAATATCACATTTATCTCTAAATAAGATATGGTACTGGGGACTTTTTCGTTTATCTGTTAAAATTTGTGTATTTATATGGATTTTGCGTGTACTACAGAAATGCGCGCTCAGTTGGTATTCAGGCTGCATACAATAGGGATAATAGTTTGGTGTTCTAAAATACAAAATTGTTTGGTTAAAGTTTGTCATTCGTTAAATGTTTAAGAATAAAGACTAATAAACTGAGCAAACAATTTATATTATCTGCTGTTTTATTGTACACATGATTTAGATTCCACCTTAATATAAAAATATATTCCCGATATGTTTAAATAATGTTTTAAGATAAGCAATGTATTAAGGTAGGTAGTCATCTAAGATATGACCATATTTCACGTGCACTGTTGCGTAACATTAGAGATGGTAATTGTACACGACTGTCTTATTAAAGAAACTGTTTTTAATGCAGTGGTGTACGTTCAGCGTCCAAATGAAATCTACACTATTCCCTGGTCCGAAGCAGAGGCCGAATGCCAAGCACGAGGAATGACCTGGTCCTCTCGAGCCGACATGCTGGAATCACGTGCACTGGGTCTAGACATATGTGATTGCGGATGGATCTCGGATGGTTCGTGTGTCTTGGTTCAAGTGACATTCAGACCGGGTTGCGGATTTTCAAATGAAGACACAGTACACACGTGCGATTATCTAGAAGCAGGTGCCTACTGTAAACAGATATAACATTTCAACTTAAGTTCGCCTTATGAACAGCTTCAATAAAACCGAGGCTGCTGTTTTCTCGTGCAGGCTATGCTTCCTGAGGGCTTTTCCTTTCATCAGTTTATTATATTGGAACATTTAAACGTTTAACGTTCGACTGTGGTAAACAGCAAATGAAGTACTTGTTTAGCTCAAGTGATATATGACTTGACCTCTCTCACATGTGTTAAACAATGATGTAGGATTCCCAATTAAAGCCGATTACTGTATTCAAGGCAGTAAGGGGTAGGTCTATGCTACAGATGTTAATTCAAGCACTGTTTTCATTGTTCCCTTGCAAAAAACAGTGGATCAGTAAATAGTTGTTGTGGGTGTAGCTTGTTAAAACGATGAATAGTTTTGCGAAATATATTTTATTCCATAAAAAATGTGTGCGGTCTGTGATATGTATGCAGTTTTACAGCAATTTAGTACACATACACTTGTGTATATCAAACTTGTACAAGTGAAAATGTTTCCATGTTTAGACATAATATCGTTAGCCATACATGACATGTATTTATTTTATCTTCTGTTATTGTGCAGAGGTTTTGATATACTAACATGTAACACAATTTCTTACTGGTGTGTATATTTCTGTATTTGAGTGGAAATCATTTACTTTTTACACCTTTAAAGATGTAAACGGAATACTTTTTATTGTATATTGTAATTGTTGTTGTTTATTTTATAGTGTTTTTTTAATATTTGACACACTTTATAGTGGTACCTGTAGGAGTGTTTCTGCTTTCAGGCGGAAATCATTTATTTCTTACACATTCAACGCGGTACATTGTATTATTAATTTACCATAGGCATGTAAATTGTTATATGTGTGTACATGTATTGTCAAAGCTTAAACTCACAAAATTATTACATATTATTTATAAATATTTCAAATGATATATAAATGTTGGTATCGAATAAGTGTAGTGGTTTGTCACACATCAACACACACCACACATTTCCGTTTTGAAATGTGTCGATACAAGAATGCTGAAAAAAGTATGTGCAAAACATAATACAGTTAATGCAGTGTTACATAGGTTACATGAAGACTCAGACGCAGACTTAGCTAGTACAGTATAGAAATGTTGTGCGAATGCCTTTAGACTTTTGTGTGTGTTAAAGAGACTCCACCGAGGTGTTGTCGTGTAACGCACTTAAAAAGAAAAATTTCGAAACCTATATTTTCTTGTTACGAAGTATTTAGTGTATCAAAACTTATTTTGTGGTACCTGCGCATGTCCACTGTTGATCAACAGATGTAATACAATTTTTAAATGCATTGCCAAACGATAAAATACATATTAAGGTACCACAAGATAGATTGCTATGCCATACACACGTCGATAACAAGAAAAAACAAACAGGTTTTTACACGACCAGATCTCAGTGGGTCCCTTTAACATCCCATTTTAGTGTTCCATTGTATTTCCTTTGCTGTTGTGATTTAGAATAATCTTCGTAATAAATAGTGTTGTTTGTCTCATGTTGTTGTTGCTGCAATTTACCTTCACTCGTACACTCATACATATACTGTGATATGAAGGCAATAGCTGTTAATAGTTATTGGGTTTTATATCAGTTCCAATGCAATATGTTTAGATACTATATTATTAAATACCTATTCATTATTGGCTTTATAAATTTGAGAACGACCGGTCCAATACGTAATTTCCCTGTGCAATAACAATGTCGAAAATCTGTAACAGTTACGGCCCGGGGCCGGAAAGTGTTAATGATAATGGCCCGCTAACTGAGCATTTTGATTGGCTGACAAGGCGGGCCGAATAGTGTTACAAGTTTTAATAAAAAAATGGAGACGAGAAGATTAAAATTCCTTCTACTTTCTTATTTTCGACGAAACGCTTGTCACGAAAAAAGACGCGATTTACTCTCATTGATCCATGGAATAAAATATGCAGTACATTTCCAGGACAAAGAAACCTGTATTTCGTAAACAGCACGGAATAGTACGGAATTTTGAATTTAAACCTGACGTCATCATTTAAACTTTGTAAACAAAAACAAATCGGTGCAAGTTCGAAAACTGATGAACTCTGATTTTCACAGAAAACTTATCTTAAACATGTAAGTTAACAACAAATTGAATTGTCAAAATGTCATGTTGATATTTCAGTTATATTTATCCAAGGTTTTCAATAAACAAAATGGTGAATATTCAAGAATGGAGTGACCTTGTTCAATATTAATAGTATCCGGACTTCTTGAAATCGGACACTTCTTGAAATCGGGCACTGTCAATAAAATTAATTAAAATTAATAATTATTTGAATAGAGGAGACATAATAATATATAATTATATTTTGTGAACTTAATAAAAGGTTTCTGTTTTCCCCAAGATTTTAGGGAATTTGCGAAACCGATTTAAACATAATAATAGTAATACTTATAGATATAATAGTAGTAATAATAATGACATTAATTATAACAATAATAATAATAATAATAATAATAATAATAATAATAATAATAATAATGATTTGTTTTTAATTTGTATTATATTTTATATTAAATATTTCTTATTTTATAGAATAATTAATTAAAAAAATGAATGGCTATTTGACAAACCGGCAAGTACACAAAAACACAGTTATTATGACAAGAAACATGCGGAACAAGACGTAACGAACAATAATCACAAACTCCATCAGATGTTGAGTTACAGCATTAATACGGTCAATGACCTTTATTGGGAGTTTAATCTCGACATGTATTGGAGAAGAAAACGTTGTCGCATCCAAATCAACGTTAAACGTCCCAATCTATTGACAAAACACTAAAAAGCTTAAAACGAAACTTGTCTGTGTTGTTTCTTGGCATTTAACAATAACATGCATGTTTTGCTTTATTGAAACATTGGATCACGGGTAAACAAGTAACTTGTCATTACAATTAACATGACTCATTTAAAATGTCCCCTGTGTGTTGGCTGTTTAAATCCAAAATCGTTTCATCTGTTTAACACAAGGGAGCAAAAAATAAAACTGTTACACTTTTACGCCATCTCATAGCACGTGTCTTACTTTCTATTGTTTTCATGAATTAACCCACATTTTATTAAAAAGTGATTCAATAGGATTGCTCACAGGGAATTGAATGAGTTTGTCGTGCAACAAGTTCATGTCGAAGTTTGTTTGCATGTTGGTTTGTTTGTACAATATGTGTATATTGAATGTTGACGGTCTGGTGTTTATTAAAATGCATCTTGGACTCTAAAACCACTCAGGAGCTTTTGGAAACCATTAAACAAAATATAACAACTTTTTACCAAATGGCGATACCCCCTGTTGTAGAAATATGTGACATGCCTTTCTTTTTTATCAAATGCTACGCGTTTTTTTATGCTTGGGATAAATCAAACTGGAAAACGTGTCATAATGTTTGAGTGCTTATTGTATCAAAGGCCACTATATATTTGATTATCATATCAGATAGCACTACTCGTATACTTAGTAAATATCTGAACCGGTTGCCTAAACCGGTGTTAGCTAACATTTTAAAACGAAAATAAATACTGCTAGATACAAATACACTATATTCAATCACATTTATGTCACATAGACAACGTTATCAATTTTACATTATTCCCTTTGAATTGGTTTTGATAACTTGAGTATAAATTATAAAACTAAAATGCTTAAACTGTAAGTGGAACCAGTTTGTGAGACAATTTCTCGCAACAAGCCCAGGACTGTTTTGAATACTCACTGTTAAAATGATTTAAAGCGTCGGCCATTCATGTTTGGGCCGTTTTCTCTTGGTCCTGACATATTTGAGGTGACTTGATTGTATATTTGTTTCTTTAACTTAGTAAGGGATAAGTGTTATCGGTTTTGCATCTAGGGACACTTGTGAGTAGGGTCACTAACCGCTGTAAAATTAATCAATCAAACAGTTTGAATGTTGGATAGTTGGCTAGAAACAGACATAATTCTCAATCCAAAACATATATTGGTTTAACACAGCTAAAAGCATCATTCAACAAAACCAATGTTACAATAGCCTTTCTAAGTTATCACATGTCTCATATTTTCTCATCTTACAGCTAGACACTTGTTTTGTATAAGATGCAGATTAGACTCAACTAATTTAAGTGTTGCCATGGATTGATATAACAAAACATGTTGCAGCAAGAAACGTGTCTGAATAATATTAAATACTAGTGCACAATTTAAGGACTACAAACTGTGAAGAAAACACACATTTGCAGCCATACAGAAGAACCATAAACCAACTATCATCACAGAATAGGACTTTTTACAATTATTTTTAATGGGTCACTAGACGACTTTTTACCATTTGAAAAAAAAGATTAAACAGTTTGAATGTTTTTCATACTCCATTTTACAATTTTTAAAAACATATATTTAAATAAAGGTTTGCTTATTTTTTCAAAAGTTATCATAAATATAGAACAAATTCTTTGTTTGTTATTTCCAGAATGTGATAAAATGTTGTATTTTTAGTTGGCACCGCCATTCTCTGTTTGTAAACCTCTATTTGCACTGAGTAGAAAACAGTGTCTTAAAGGAACTCCACTGAGGTCTATTCGTGTAACACACTTAAAAGAAAACAAATCGAATATCTGTTTTCTTTCTTGTCGTAGACGAGTGTCGGGCAAAGCAGTCTATCTTATGGTATTTTTTATCGGTTGGCAATTCATTTAAACTTGTATTATATCTGTTGATCTCGGAAAAACGTTAGTAACGATTTTCAATTTCAACATATGCATTTCCATATTTAACCGAGTTTCTACATCGCTAAAGGACATCTTAATGTACCACAAAACAAGTTTGTTACACTTAAAACGTTGGTAACAAGAAAGTGAGGGTTTTCGAAAAAAATTTTTTGTTTTTAAGTGTGTTAGACGACCAGACCTGAGTGACGTCCCTTAAAGGAATCCGTACTTATTTGTAGTAATACAGAAGAAAAAAAAACGAATATCCTCGAGACATACGACGTTTTAAGTGGAATGATCAGGCGACTTTTACCATTTTTATTATAACACTTTTGAAACAAAATTTTAACAAAGTGAATGTTTTTAATATTATAAGGAGGTAAACATATTAAAGGGTCCTTTACTTTATAATTTTTAAAGACATATACATTTGAATAACAATGTTTTTTTATTCCTCATGATTGAAAAAAAATCATCAACTATTAATCAATGTTTTTTTTGTTATTCCGATCCTTACGTTTAAATTTCTTTCTCGAAATATCCATGCTTGTAAATGACAGGTTTTGTCTAGGTTCTAATTTGAATCTTTGTATGCATCGATATTTTTACGATAATGTCGTAAATTTAACGTCTGCCCGGAACAACAAAACAAGTAATATCTTGTGCTTCAGAACCAGGATGTGTAAAATCGGAATCTGAACAAAATTAATTTGATATTGGCGTACATGTACCTGTAAGCCTATGTTAACTTTATTGCTAAAGTGCTGAGACATAACACATATGTTTAAGGACAATAGAAAAGCACAAGGAAATAACAAAAAATGAAGTGTGTTAAAACAAACGTCCAATTCCTTTTGCTAACCATAGTTACCATCTGTTACTGTATTAATTTTTCTTACCAAAGAGATACTTGTGTACATATATAATATTATGTTTATATTATATGCATAGTGTACAAAATCATTGACTATACAAATGTATTTAAAAGCAATAAACTTTAATTAATATAAACGAGGCAATCACTAAACTTTAATGAATTTTGAGACCATGGTTGTCAGAAGCCTTGTTCTTAAATTGATAATTGCTGAATGAGATGTATGAGAAAAATGTATTCTATTAGCAGACAGTTTGTCTCCTCCTTTGATTCTAAGTCATATAAGAACAGACTGCACGCGGTACGTTGACTGATCATATTGATTAAAGCCACGCGACGTTTGTTAATAATGAACGCCAAAACATAAAACTGGTACTTTTTCATGACATATAAGGCGACGCGTCCTTTTTAGCTCACCTGAGCACAAAGTGCTCATGGTGAGCTATTGTGACCGGGCTTTGTCCGTCGTCCGTCGTCCGTCGTGCGTCGTCCGTCGTGCGTCGTCCGTCGTGCGTAAACTTTTTTACTTAAACATCTTCTCCTCTGAAACCACTCATTGGATTTTGACCAAACTTCACAGGAATGATTCCTGGGTGCTCCCCTACCAAAATTGTTCAAATGGTTCTGATTGGTTGCATAAGTAGGTCACGGGGTCAAAAAAAAGGGTTTTCAAAATGCAACTTTCAAAAATCTTCTTGTCTGAAACTACAAGGCCTAGAGCTTTCATATTTGGTATAAAACATCATCTAGATGTCCTCTACCAAAGTTGTTCAAATTATGCCCCTGGGGTCAAAATTGACACCGCCCCGGGGGTCACAATTTTAGATTGAATTATATAAGGAAAAGTTCAAACGACATCTTCTCTTGAACCGCTTATGGTAATTTGACCAAACTCAACCGGAATGGTCCCTTGGTGGTCCCCTACCAAAATTGTTTAAATGGTTCTGATTGGTTGGATAAGTAGGTCACGGGGTCAAAAAATAGGTTTTCAAAATGCAATTTTTAAAAATCTTCTTGTCTGAAACTACAAGGCCCAGAGCTTTCATATTTGGTTTATAGCATCATCTAGAGGTCCTCTACTAAAGTTGTTCAAATTATGCCCCTGGGGTCAAAATTGACCCTGCCCCGGAGGTCACAATTTTACATTGAATTATATAAGGAAAATTTCAAATGACTTCTTATCTTGAACCTCTTATGGGAATTTGACCAAACTCAACAGGAATGGTCCCTGGGTAGTCCTCTACCAAAATTGTTCA
>Ga0224511_10000506_pt1 | contig 18962 bp, 9 predicted proteins | sample SF_May12_sed_USG_2_FD_169988 | JGI IMG/M metagenome (GOLD analysis project Ga0224511, IMG submission 169988) | Sediment microbial communities from San Francisco Bay, California, United States - SF_May12_sed_USGS_8_1 | ecosystem: Environmental > Aquatic > Marine > Sediment | place: USA...
TAAATGTTGATATAACGTTGAATCAACGTTGATGTGCCTGCTGGGATATCACTGCCACCAGCAAGGTTTTTCGCCCAAATACAGGTGTATAGTTTTTTTTTAATTATATTTTTTCTGGACTTATCTTCTCAAAATATAGTATCTTTCCTTTTAAAATTAATTTATTATATTAAAAAAAGTAACTTAAAATCTAAAATTATAAAAGTAAAATTTCACCGTACTGTACAGAATACAACATACTATACATACAGAAAACTAAACACATCACGTGATACTCTATCGTCTAGTGATCCTTGCTGGAGGCAGAGATTAAAGAAGCAACGCGTGACATAATCGCTGTGAGGAGATTGGGGTGCTGCCCTAGGGGTCACAATTCTACATTTTGACTGATATAGAAAAATCTTTAAACAACTTATAAACCACTTGTTCTTGGGAGCTTACACATTTGGTATATAACATAAAACAGGAAAATGACCTTCTAAATCGCTTGTTCCGATTTGATGAAAATTACTTACAATGATCCACTGTTGATCTACCAAAGTAGCTTAAATGTGGCAAAATAACAAGGTCATGGTATCTTGACCCAGGGTCCCCAGTGCCCACTTGTTTTTAAACTTTTAAGGTACCCATTGTAGTTGTTGTTGTTGTCAGTCTGCACGTTAATTATTTTTCCCTTCGGGCTATTGAAATAAAATTTCCCATAGCCCGAATGAAATTTTAATAGCCCAAACTTTTTGTTGTGGTCATAATTCATACAAATCCTATTAGAAAGGAGCTGACTTGCACTTATTTTAATCTTGCTTGTGTTTTCTTACGAAAACATTACCCCACAATCAGTTTTATGTTAATTTGTTTCTTTATTTAGAATTTTACTTCAAAATTTTAATCGACCGGTCGGGCTACCTTGCATACAATTCTAATCGACCGACGGGCCTTTTAATTGACTCTGGCTTCGGGCTTATAGATTAATTCGCAGACTGGTTGTTGTTGTTGTTGTTGTTGTTGTTGTTGTTGATGATGTTGTTGTTGTTGTTGTTGTTGTTGTTGTTGTTGTTGTTGTTGTTGTTGTGGTACTTGCATATTTCTTGTGCTATTGGAATGCAACTTGACATATGCCATCACATGAAGTGTGTGTGCAAGACACATTTTTCATGCAGATTGATTCAAGCATTACAGAGTTATGCCCCATTGATCATAGCCACAACAGTGTCTGCCCATATCTCATGTTATTGTGCAGCAAACTACTTCCCCATTTTGTATGCCATTAACATGAAAATTGATATAATTATGTTATCTACATGAAGCCTAGATGTACAAGACACATTTTTTGTTTAAATTGACCCAATCATTACAGAGTTGTGTCCCTTAGAACATAGCCATTACGTGTATGTCTGTCTACAATGGAACAAGTTATTTGAGAGTTAATTTACGTTGTTTTCCTTAATATTAACTTGGCTGTCATTCCTGTGACAAAGATATGTGGGGGTATTAGTCACATTCTGTGACAAAGCTCTAGTTATGTCATTGCTTTATAACACTGCAAAAACGGCCCTGTGTGTTCTGAGTTCACATTATTGTGCTCTGAGTTTATGTTGTTTATACAATCAGTTCGGAGGGATTGTGGATAAACACTTGTAACTTCAGAAATCAACAAGTTGGCATTCCAACATCTTCTAAAATGGTAGATTGTTATCAAACCCTGTTAAAGTCTGGTTTGGCCATCACCGTAAAAACCTGCACTAGTTGGAGTATTTTTGTCAATTATTATGATCTTATCATCGTAATAATTCCAATTCTGCAGGAATGTTACATATATTTAGTGGCTTATCTGTGTCGCAATCAACAATAGTAGGGAAAACTCAGTGTTGACTTGCACCAGAGAGAAAGACTGTTCATGTTAGCAAGTACACGAGTGTTTCCCCGGCTTTGATGGCGAAGATGAACCAGGCTGCAATCTCACCTCCAGCGGGAAGGTTGGATCATTCCAGGCATTCCTGGTCCGGTCCGAACAATGATCACCTGGCATCAATAAGAGTTGATGGAATGATGTCATTTCTACAGCTGTTATGTACAACTTTGTCAGGAAATGTCATTAATGATCTTAAAAAATTGGTATGATTTTCACAAATTGACAATAACCACCAAGCTGTTGCCATTGTTACCACTAGGCCGGTTAGCTCAGTCGACGAGCGCCGGCTTGCAAATACAAAGGCCGTGAGTTCGAACCCCGGCCCGGCCACATGAATTGTATTGCTATAAGATCGTGTTTTTTTCCAGCTATGTGTCCTTTCACTGTGCCAAGCAAAGCCGTTGTCAGTTAAGTTGCGGTATGGTTGTCGTCGTTCGTTTAAGTGCGTACTTCTACGACGTCAGCATGGCGTCAACGGATTACAATGATCATGACGTAAGCATGGTAATGGAGATGTGTACTAGAGATCTCTTATGAGGACAGACACATTTTACCATGCTGATGAGTATACAATATGTATGGCACTGATGACTATACCGTTGCCTTTGTGACATTATTTACATCCAATGTTCTTGTTGCCATTTTAGTTCGTGTCTTGTGCTGTTGAGAGACATCACTGCAAATTATAACTACATTTTATTTCTGATGACCAACTTGTACGGCATTGGTGTGACGCCTGGTGCCCATGAACACGCCAAAAACCAGTTCTCTCACCAGAAACCGCAAACGTTCACGCGTCTTCATAACACGCACATCACATTGATATAAACGCTACATTGTTTGCTGAATTGTTCGTCTGAACAAATATTGGCATCACGAATTCATGTTTCTTTGAAACACGTCTTGGCACTCGTGGCTCTAGGGTGCGTCTTTTAAAACGTTCGAAATCTCTAGGGTAACCGAGCTTTTGTAAGTGCGCAATTTATAGCAAAACATGTTTTGCTGCTGAACGTATGTCTGAATATGCTATCCTGCTAAAAGACCACTACCACACAGTTACACGTAACATTTTGTTGGGGTGTTTTAATCGAAATATATATTGGCAGTTTCTCATTTTCACGGGAGTAGGTTTCACTGCTTAAATATTGTTAAAATGTAAGATGTAAACAATTATGACCCAAAAGTTACAGGCATAGCATCTTTAATAACCAGTTACCAAAACTAGTCTTGTTTTACTTGATCCAAAAGCGTCGAAACGTTTTTTAACTTTGACGTTTTTTACAAAATGTTTCGTTTTTTTTTATTTGGTTTTTCATTTCGTTGATGCTGAATTAAGTTATACGGAAATATTTACAAAACATTTGACAAAAATACATATCCCCTTTAATAATTCCTGTAAGTAACGCAAACGCTATGCTGTTGCTCTAGCAGAAGCAGTTTCAGAACAAACAAAAGCAGGAAAAAAGGGCGAAATCAAAAACACTTCCAATATCTCTTTTTAATAATAGAGCCTAGTGATAATTAATACCTGTACACTATAAACAGCATGACAATAAAACGGTAGATAAAGACAAACTATAAAAAAGCACATATTTTGTTTTTGTGTAAAAGTATGTCGTTATAGCGTGTCTATTGGTATGCAAATTGGAAGAATTAATTTATCATTATTACCTGTTTTATTTGTAGAAGTTGGGCTTTGATTTTTTCAGTTGCAACTGAGGTACTACATTAAAGATGCTATGCCTTTATCTTTTGACCAGATTGCAGTGAATCCTACTCCCGTAAATATGAGAAACTGCCAACAAGTGTTGTTATCCATGCAAGTGAAAATATTACAGAAAAGGCGACTTTGTTGAAAAAAAGTGGGCCCGCAAATTTGGCTTTGTTTATTTATATTTCCACCCAATACGTTAAAACAGTTAAATAGTTTGACTGCAATCCATACCCCCCGTTGTCTCGGTGGTCTCGAGGTTACGCATCAGACTTGCGGTGTGAGAGATACCGGGTTCGATTTCCGGCAGGATTTTTTATTTTTGCCTTTATTTGCTTTTGTTCTTGTTGTGTTATGCTTTTTTGTCAAAAACACATTATTTGTCGTAAAAAAATGCAATTCCTTTTGCAATGTTAATTCAGTTAGTATACTTATCTGAAATTTGTGATCGATTATAAGGGTATCGAGATACGGACCTAGCATCTTTAAGAATGTACATACCCGGGATCATACTTATGCTACTGTTACACTAGAGCCCGTTCTAACCCGTTCGTACTACGGTTCCGAAATTTTATTTAAAAAAAATAGTTAAGGTCGGGTTGAAACGGGCATATTTGGGCAAACGATGGCTAGAATACGATTGCAACTAGTTCACATACCGTTATTGACTCGACTATTCCGTCCTCAGACCGTCAGCAGACCGTTCAGAACGGGATAAAACGACTATGTGCAACGTTTTTAAACATTCCTAGTCCGACTCCAGCCAGTTCAAGTCCGTTTCGTTACTAGTTCTATTTCGTTCCCATTACGTCCACTCCCGTCTATAGCTCGACCACCTCGTTTACAGACCGTTCAACTTGACCACAGTACTTCCTCATTCCGTCCTCAGTACGTTCAGATCCTAACTGCGCGCACGTCCTGGTCGGACCTATATAAACTCGGCACGTTTCAGCTATATATATTAATTATACTAGTCCTCATTCTAGTTTGACGCTTCAGACCAGTAACAAATACAAAAGCATGTCTCCAAGCATACCTCCAAGGAGGAACAGAAGCAAACGTAAAAACGCCGCTCCTCCACCCACACAGACTGAAGAACAGACTGCCAGATGTCCGTTATCCATGTTACATATGTAACTATTATATGATCCTTTGAGAGGACGGCCCGTATTTATATCCTCCTGATCTGGTCGTATTCAAACGGAATTGTCGTTGAAAGAACTGGATACAAACGCAACAACTCGTACTGAACACGGAGAGAGCGTACTGAGGACGTACTACAAACGCTTAGGACTGTGTAGAAACGTGTTAGAAACTATTTGTTTTGATTTTATCACTAAGAACGTTATGCGATCGAGTAAGGTCGGTCTTCGAACGAGATGAACGAGTTAGAAACGGACAAGGTCGTTACGAGATCGTACTTCTAACAGCAACTTGATCGCACTACGTCCCAGAACGTCCTTAGTACGATCGCACATTTACGTTCGCAATACGACCATTTCGTTTTCGGTACGATGGCACTACGTCTTATTTCAGGACGGGATGGCTTTTCAAAAAAATTGAGTCGATTAAAAAAAATTGAGAGGCCATCTCCACCATACTCGTCCTAACTCGTCCTCAACGTTCGTAAACAGATCTCAATAGGTTGCTACTATGACCACTCCGTTTTCACGCCGTTCAAGCCCGTTCGGCTCGAACTTGTAGGTCGTACTGAGGACGAGTATATGTGTAACAGGGGTATTACTAACGAAATGATTACTTCAAATTAGCGTCCTTGAAGTTTCACTACGACTCTTCTGCGTCTACTGGCGTTTATACTATTATATTATTTTGTACTCGGCGACTGAACATCGACTATACCGCGTTCCGGCGTTTTAGTAAATACACCATTAGATTGAAAATAAGTATTTTTTAACAAACACTGATTGTGTAACCACAAAGGATAAACAAATGTTGGTAAGTACAAACAACAATGATAGTCACGTTTGTCCACACAAAAATCATCACACTATTGACGTAGCGCAACAGTCGTTGTACACTCTCTGTGATGTCGCCATACACGTGATAAACACGTGTCAAAACGCCGCAGAGACGTAGTGAGAACAATCTAAACGTACCAAGGACTCGATGTGGCTAACCTAGAGTCACCGAGATCTAGAATTCGGTGCTTATTTTTTTTAGTTTACACGGCGTCCATGATTACATTCTTCGGTAGCTCCTACCAGGACTTTTGTAAAATGTTCAAGCGTATGACGCCCTGAAAACGCCGAGCCTCAGCGTTTGTTTTTGAACATGTTCAAAATAGTCGCCGTTGCTTTGCGTCCTATGGCTTTTACGTTAGTCATCACGGGGACTTGTCACGTTTCCACCTCGATCCTACGAACTCCATGTCGTATCCATCGCACCAAAAGGTCTCAGTAAGGACGTCGGTCCGATGAGACGTTAATATTAGAGAAATCGCACATACAGTAATGTTTTTAACGCACGTGTATTGTAGATAAGCTGGGAATTTATAACAATTTCATTTGGGTCTTTTATTGAGAGTGAGGCAAAATGGTTTGAAAAGTCCATGGGGAATGGTGCTCCTTAGAAAATCAGAACTAGCCCCATACTCTGACTGCTTCCCCATCGACAGTGGTATATATTAAAGCTAAAAGCTACGGAGATGGTAATCCTCGAGAACGATAATCCAATGGAAAAATGGGTGCTTTGAACATTTTGTAATGGAGAGCACTAATTGCATTCCCTAAATCCGAACAGTAAAAATTAGTCTTTTAACGGTGGATGAGCTATGACGACTTTAGGATGCACGTAACCTTAAGTGGTCATATCACTGTGCCTAAAGTCGCATAAAGGATTTTTTCCTTTAATGCGGTGATTTTCAACGCATACACATTTTTCTTTCATGGGTAAAAAAAAGGCCCACCTTTGCCGAATAAACAAATAAAACACATACTCGTTCAAAAGTTCATCACTATTGTATTAGGTTTTTGTGTTCACCTAATTAATCAAGCTTTGAAATAGATGATAAGAGAGGTTTATTCCGACAGATTTGGTAAGCTCGGTTTAATTGTGAACTAAACCAATTGATGAAGATACTGAAGCTAGAAAGAAAGTGTGCATTTATTTTTTGTTTATAACGATATATTGTATGTTTTATTAGTAATATGTTTGGTTAAATAGTATCAAATTATCGATAGACTTTTCTTCTTTGCATCTTTTTTATTTGTTCCTTTTCTGTGTGTGTGTTTCCATGTTTTTATTATCAGGCGTGATGAAAATAGCTTTTTTTAATATTTGCGTTTGCAACCATTGGCGTTCACGTGTAAACGGGAAACACGTTAACCGCGGTTAGTTGAATTTATACCGTTTATCATCTCCTGAAACCCCGGCTTTTCGAAGTGCCGCGATGCGCACGGTCCGGCATTTATAATAAATGCCCATTTAAGATCTTATTTCTTATTTTAAAGCTAATAAGTATTTTTAATGTTCAGAAAGTAACCATATTAACCACAGATGACATTACTAATTATGATACTTCAAATATTTGAATTTTGTTTATGGTTTTTGTCATCTCATATGTCTAGCTTTCGAGCACAACAGACAGCCACTGTTTGAGTACATAAAAACCTAAAATTCATATCGTTTGATACATATTAAGAAGTGAATTCAAAAATAATATCAAAACAATGTGTTTTTATATGTTTTTCAATCAAAGATACCAGTACTATCCCTTTAATTTACATTTAATTGGGGCTTGTTGAAGAGACATCGGCTTGTAAGGAAAAGCCCGGCTTTTCGCATTTTAGTCATACCGGACCGCGGTTGAGTATCTTTAACTCATCATATCCACATAGACACAGTACACGTATAATTAAATGATATTTCATAATTTTATTCACAAGTAACAACAACGTATAAGCTCATGGAAATGAAAAAATGACATGGAAAAATAAAATACAACATGGCAAACGTGCTAAAATAGTTTGTCTTTGGTAGTTCCACTAAAGAATTGAGCTAAATTAATATAACATAGTTGATTCTTCTAAACGATATGGTTTTGTTCATTACATGTACCATACAAGATATGGAGTTTGTTATTGATAAATTAAACCTTAAGAACGGACAAAACTACTAGTTAAATCACAAATGGGAACATTTTAGTCAAAGTAACTCCTTGGTACAGACTCCACTTAATCGAGTTTACATACTTGTCTTATCACGGGAAGCGCCTACACGTGTCTCAATTCTAACCTTCCCAAGTCCATACATTGTATGCACATACTAGCAGTTACATCCGTGCCGACAAAACAACACGGCGACTTTTAGTTTGCTGACCTTTTCTCAACAACAACAACATTTGTTCAATAGTGACTTAATCCAATTCACCGTTTCCACACCGACTCACTTGCGTGTTTGGAACGTTGTAAGAGAACATACTTGTACTCTCTATTTATGATTTGGGGTGTGCGCTTTCTATATATTCCATCAGCACGAAATCCACGGTCCTTGTGCTCACGTCGCAAAGTACTTAGTACTGGCATAAAACAATCATATTTAACCCGTCACATAACAAAAAACCTAGCTGTCAGTGGCAACCGCAGCTCGCCGCGACCATGTCATCATATTGCTTAAGAATCACATTTTCAGCGTCATCGAAGTAAAGCAGACTTATGGAATAGAGTTTGTTTGGTACACAACAAGGCGTGGACACTCCTTTGCCCACCCGTAACGCGTGCACTATGCTCTGCACAGTGGCATGGTTAGTTGGTTTCTGGGACTGACCCAGAGGAAATTCACAAGGGCCTTTGCAGTGGTAGGCGTTATATCCTTTTGGGGATATTATCCACCCCGCCCACCCGATTTCGTCGAAGTCGACGTACATTTGACGTCGGTTACACGAACGTCGACGTCGATTATATTTACCAGCGTTACGTTTGTCCTTCTTTGCCGTTTCCGCTTTATTACGTTTTGAACGTTTCTTTGCGTCTTTAGATATTGAACCACTATTAGAATCTGAAACACTTCTTTTATGTCTCGAGTCACTATTGTTTAATGAAGCGTCGTTGTTTCGCATAAAGAACGGGTGACCATATTCCTCTCTCTCCTTTTCGTTGAGAAATCGAATTGCATTTTGGAGACCCGCTTGATCGTAATTGTAGCCCAACTTTCGCTGGTACTTCCTCTCTATACGCTTGATATCTCGGGTGATTTCCTTGTACTCTGAAACAAAGACAAACAATCAAATATATATTTAATGTAACTTGCCAACATAAGCATGGGGTGGTATATTTATGTTTCATTATAAATTAATCATTGGCGTAAATGGTACATTGCCCCCTCCATTCCGAAAGCAAGCTAAGAGAAACTCGTATTGTATGATTTATCATTTGCAATTATTTCTATTATTTATCATATACGGTTTTGCAATTAAACAAAAAGCCGAGTATGATTTTGATTAATATAAGAAACAATTTGTTGATTACACTGTCTTATAAAAACGTATAACGGCTTAAAGAGATTTGTAGGCTTTTTCGATGGCACTTTGCAAGTCGAACACGGACGCTCGGTAAAACGTTTTCAATCGAAAACAACAATTAATGAAATCTCTTCAATTTTCGAGAGTATGATTTGAGAGGAGCTCGTAGGCTTCCCGCCTCGGTATCGGCTCAACATCAGAAATGAATCGAGATTCGGATATTCACGCTAATAAGTTTTAAAGACTAAAAGATCATTTTGACTAGACCCCATCGCGTCGAAGACGCCATAACTTAAGATAATGGTAAAATATTGGTCTCCGCAAAACGCATTATTCTTCCCACAAAAACCTTTTCGCTGATTTTCTAATAAAATCTTGTCTATTTCACTGTTGTCTTCAGACGAGAACACAAACGACTTATTGTAAGCCAAGCAGAAATCATTTCTGACAACAACAAGAAAGAACTTGGAGAAAAAAGAAATCCGTTTAGTCTAGCATTTGTTAATAACATGTAAATATCATGGCTATAAAACGGTGTCTGAAGACATAATCATTAGCGTTATATCGGTTTTACGAGCGATGTGTTACGGCCGTAGATAATCAGATGAGTTGATGAAGACAGGCGATGAAATGAAATTGCAGGAATAGGTAAACCTACCCGACTTTGTTTGAAAGCAACCTACTGCGATTGAAGACGACCATTGATAAAGTACGACAAGTTTATGTGAATGAACCCTTGAATTATCGAACATAGTTGGTGTGTTCCTCCGGATGCCAACATTTTGATTTCAGGCAAATAAATACAACCAGTCACTTCGTCTCTACTTGAAATATTTCAAAACGTGACTTTAACATCTTCTTTTTTTAAAGCTGACTCAATTCCTAGAAAATACATGAAATATATATAGAATAATGTTTAGCTTTGTAATCTTTGTCGGTGATAATAATATGCGCCAAAAAAACGATTGTCTCATTATATTTTTTTATTTTACAGACATACAAGTCAATATATTTGGTGTTATACCATCGTCAAAAGTCAACTCTGTGCCCAGCGTAAATTAGTGGAAGCGGCCGTGTCCTATGGACACATGTCTGGTTGATAGTTACCTTGGTCCTCTGGTGAGATGTAGTGCGGGGAGCGCTGGCGACCATCGTCCGTGTACAGGACCAGGATCGGCTGTTTGGTGTCGTGATGCGACTTCCGCTGGGCGAACCGAACGTCTGAAGTCCCGAGGTCGTCACCGCGCATTGCCCGCGAGATCACCAGTAAACCTGCCAGCAAATACCAGGGCGATATTGTTTCAACACTCTTACAGTTATAAGTGCCAACTTATATTTGAAGAACTTATTAAAAATATGCACGTCCAAATTGTCTATGTCGAACAATTTTTAAATAAGCATTATGATTCCAGTATAAGCACTTTCTTTTTCTAACAAAAAATTACCGTAGCTCTTCAAAAAGGAAAAATATATTATACAACAGCTTTGTCACAGAATGCCCAAACTGGCAGAACTGACAGAGGATTTCACATCGCAAAAAAAGCAAAACTTATGATTTGCAGTCACAGAAACAGTCCTTTTTAAAATAAAAATTCATCATGAACAGGAAGAGTATGAGAATCAATTTATGGCGATATGCTCCAGACAAAACTCCAGTATAAAAATAACAAAATGCAACAACTACAAAATAAATTAAATTTATGTTTTTGCACTTCTAAAAAAATCTACATATCATTTTTAAATACATTTCTTATACATATTTTCTTATATTTTTAGAGATTTGTTCCGGTCGAAGATAAGGATAGAATAACAAAGGGCGGTAACTCTAATATAATGACAGCAAAAGTTATGCTTCTTCAAATCTACACTGTATATCTACTTATGTAATTTTAAGTAGATACCACTTTTGGAGTTATACTCTGGACACACTTAGCACGAAGGTACGGGAGGACAATTCCATTATTATAAGTATGTCCCTTTTAAGGGACGTTAACAAATATTTCTCATGAAAGGGTAATATAGCGGTAGCATGATTGAAAACATTGGTTACATATCAATATAGTCTGTATTATATAGTGTCACTGTTTTATTTAATATTTAATTTTGTGTTTAAAATCAAATATAAACATCGTATTTTTTACGGAAAGTTTTATCTTACCATGGTTTTCTTTTAATGCATATGCCCATTCTCGGACAGCCCGCGTCACGTTGAAAATAACCCAACCACGAGCATGCGCACTGACCCGCTTCTGGTCCACGATGGAGCGTCCGGAGTCGGAGAACATATTTTCTGGGTCAAGGACTTGGTAAACGCTAATCTGTAAAAAATAGGACGAATTTCAGGTATATGCATACCCTAAACCTTTGTGTCGCCAAATAGGTTTGCTTCCAACAGTGCGAAAAATAAATCGACAATCTAACTAGTGCACATTTTATACACAGTTAGAAATAGAAAAATGTCTTAAATTAAACAAAGAAATAATATTTATTGTATAATGTTTAACAAGCAAAATCGTTAAAATATAACATGCAGACCTCTATAAGATGAGAGTTTTTATTTCGCCCGTTGGTATGGCGACTGGCATTGGCACGTGGGGACATTCGGAACAAATGGAACTCGGCTTCTAACATGTGTTCGTCCGCGTGCACGGACACGTTGTAGCTAAAGTGCATCTCTTCCGTGTATGCTGAAAGGTAAAATGTACTTTAGCTGCAAATCTCGAAAATAAGAATCTGGTGTATAAAATATAAAGCCTCACTAATTTTATTTTTGGAAATGTATGTATTGGGAATTTGGGAGTTTTTGTGCTGACACACTTTGAAGTAGCACAAAGTACTTAAAAATTGTTGCTGTTTATAGTATTTACGTTTAAAGTGACCAATTAAATGAGTTTAAAGAAAGTTAGAGCTCTCGTGAAACTCAAAAGGTTAGGGGGCAAACCAGAAAAGCGTAAGAAGAGCATTTAAATGTCTATTTCTACTGACAATATTTTATTTCTCCATGTCAAAATCAAGATGAGTGCCAAAGAGATTGCATTGTGACACAATACCACATCGAGTCTGAATGAATGAATGAAACATAAGTTCGTATTTGGAAAGCAATTCACAACGCTACAAAGCGCCCGCGTTATACAAATCAGCAAATTAATTTGATTATTTGCTTCACTCTGTTAATTGTCGCGGCCGTCCTCCATAGCGCGGTACACGCACCTGTGTCCTTGCCCGCTATTATAATCGCCGAGCTTCTTGGGCTTACAATAACTTGTTAATAGCAATTGAACAGATGCTTCCGTCGAGGGTTTCTTCACGGGTTTACTTAAGATTCAAGAGGGCTTAATTGTTGAATTCAAATAAATGAGATCTATTGCCCATAAGCGATTTCATGCTATCAATATCTTATTACGTGTATCATCCCTCGGCTTAGCAACTTTTTGAGGTAGCGATAAATGGATGTCTTTAGTTTTAAAACTAATCTTGTTTAGTGCTTTATCAAGATTTTATGGCTCTTTTTTGCTAATTTTCTTGCGATAATATTTGAGTTTTGTCGCTGATTCCGAGATGCTTCTCATGCCTTTGTAAGCACGTCATGTTCCGTGGATCGATCGGGCTGTCATTTCGTGTGTACGAGGTCGAAACTTCTCTTTTAAAACAGGTGTTCGGGTTAAGGCGTGATGCCATCAATGCGTGCTTGAAAAACTAGAAGAACTTCTGCAAGTGCCAGAGTCAAACATTGTAAAAATCTCCGTCATTATGACACGGCATAACTGAAAGCAAATTTTTAGGTCTGCATATTGCTATTTTCTCTAAAAATAAAGTAGAACAATATAAAATAAAGCCAACGGTTTATCAGTTTTTGAGGGGAAAAAAATGTTGAGATTTTAACATTTTGTATGAAAAATAATATTATTATGTGCAATATTCTTACAATTCAAATTTAAAGTGAATTGTTAATATGTTTGGTAGGTTTTTATCAAAAGTAGTTTGTGTAGATTCTACGTAATACAATAAACCTTTGAACCACATATTATTTCTTAAACGACTAGCATGTAATCGAAAATGTCATTTGTTTCTCGTTTTCCATGTTAGGTGACGCAATTACTTTACAATATCGCGATCATTAATCACCCGGGGACTCCATTACCCGTCACTCCCAAGACGTAGATAGCACGAGAGAAGGGTGTGCCCCTTGTCGCATTTGTTGACTTTCACAATGCTTTATACTCTCTTTCCAAAGAGGTTCAAGAAAGACAATACAGTCGCTTGATCTTGATCTATTTCGCGTAGAAAGGTCTTGGGCGACACACCAAGCGACAAAAAATCTGGCCTATCCATAATCTACATTTAGTTTAGTACTCGGAGGGAAAGTTGTAAAATCATCTGATAGGCACTGTTGAATATGCATGACTAACACTGTTTTAATCACCACTGTTTTGCCAAATTAGCAGGCTTTGGCTAATTTGGTAGGAACATACTTGGCTTGCCGTGTGTTTCCATTAAATAATAAAAAAGTTTGAAGTCAAAATTTTATCGGAGGTGATATATGTACCAAAAGTTCTAGACGTTAACTTACTTTTACTACTTATAGCTCAGAGATCTGTCTACAGTTTACAGATTTTGACCCTAATCCAAAATTCATTTAAACGACCTAAAGAGGCATTCCGATTGCATATTTTCAAATAATAATGTTTCAAATGTTTACATTGTTTATGTATTGCATATAAATTGGGCTTGACAAATACGCCACCTGAAACGTACACCAATAATGACCTTGAAGGTGTCACGAGCGAAGATTCGGTAGTGAACCAGTCACCACCTTTCCCACATTTAGATTTTGCCTGAGCAAATTAACGCAATTGACAATAGATTATTAGAGCACCTATTGACAAGTTATCTATGAATATTGTTCTTAAATATAGAAGGGAGTGTCACACATAACCCTTTAGGTTGGCTGTTTGAGATCCTCCCCGACTACGAGAATCTATCCGTTATCGTCTTTGAGGGTGCCATACATGCGTTCAATGGCTCAGACAATGATGTCCCTGCGAGTAAAGAACAGGAACCACCCTCAAATATGGAGCACAAGAGAGGCTTCGCGGGGGATAGACAAACATGGTATAAGCAGGGACAAACCCACAGCCCAGATGTGTTACCTAATAAAGCCCAAAGCCCGTGATCTTCTAAACGTATTACATGTCATGCTAGCCAGGCACTCTCCTTTTCAATGATTATTTACACTTCGCAATAAGTAAACTAATAATATTGGCTTTACTCCGGAACATGGAATGTTCATAGTACTGTACAGATGTCAACTTGAGTGACACTTTTGTTTGTGTATTTTATTAATCCCATCATTGCAATACATCGCATCTTTTGATAAAAATCGACAGTGTTAAAACCCGTGGGATAGCAGTAGATCGCGTAATCAATGAGGGTCTGTTTTACTGTCATCAGAATAAAAGGCGTTTCTTGTCGAGTAAAATAAGAAGTCCTATTCTAGTCAGCACGCCTTCGATTTGTTTTTCAGTCATAGAGATGCAGTTTAGGCACAAAGTCTTATGTAAATTAAGTACATAAATACAGCTTATGAATATTAGAAAAGGTGTTTGGTAAACAAAGCTGTGCGCCCAGCGAGAGGTGGTGTTGACAGCCGTTGACGCTGCAAGTCCTGCAGGTGTGTGCCAGGGCGACCATCTGAGGCCACGTGTGTTTACGGCCAAACGAGGATTACCGGCGAATCCCAGTAATCCCGGTTATCCCTCCCGGCGCACGCGCCCGCCAGGGTGGTAGTGATGGTACGGGAGTGTCCGGACAGACCGGACCTGATACACCGCTAGTCTATATCGACTCTTTTTACGTATCGAGAAATTATTTCATCTAGACACACCGCGTAAATTACAAACAACGAAGTATTGTATGTTGCTAAAGTCACTATTATCTGTAAGGAAGGCGGCAATGCCATCAGATGCTGTCTAGTATCATTCTGCCATTCTGATATTCGCCAATTGTGTAATCACAGCAAGACGTCAACTTAAATTTATTGAATAATTTAAGGAAACGTAATGTTTGTCTAAAAGTAATGGTATTGGAGGTGGGGAAAGTTTAATTTTATGTCCCTTAATTATGGTGTCTGTCCAAGGAAGCTGGATGGCTGTTGTTGGTGGTAGAATTTGGTTTGCGGTTTTGCATTTTGAGTTTAATTCATTAAAACCATACCCGTGGCGCTGCATTGACTGTCGCCTGCACATGGCGCGTTAAACCGCGACTCTGTCTTAGTACAAAAATATTACTACATGGCTTTGTGCTTGATAGGTTAATTCGTGTTTGCAAATCCTTTTAAGGGCCTAATTGTAGGCTTAATAAGTCATCCGTTTCGCAATCAATGCTCTGACGATTAAAAGAATATCCATGTGGGTATGTCTGAAGAGTGTGATTACAAGTTAAATGGTGAAGGTTGCCAAACCGGTGGCCTATGGCAGTTGCCGTAGTTTCACAGATGGGCGACCAGCTTCTAATACAAACAATATTGAACCGTAAAATGATGTGCAGACGAAGAATATGGTAATTATATGTTTTATGAGTATTGAACTCATAGTGTGTTCATATTTATTGGTCGACAACGGACAGTGACTGGCGACGATGATTCAACACAATTTGTATACATCATAAAGGAGGATGAACCCCCTCCCCTTGCGTACTGCGTACTGCTTCATCTTAAGCTTGCGTACTGCGTACGGCTTTATTTTGACCTAGCGTACTGCGTACCGTTTAACAACATAAACAAGATTTTTTGGCGTTTCCATTTACATAAAAATACGGTCTGTATCATGCACAGTGACACTCATTCTTGCAAACGTTAGTTTTATTGTTTTGGCTAGATAGTTTTCAATGTTTCGATCCCAGTAATCCATGTTTAGTCTTATAACTGATGAAATGTCTAATATAGGCGCGCGCTAAGCAAGTTCGCGAAAAATTGAGAGTTCTTTTTACTTTATATTAAATGGTTGTTGTGTTGTTGTTTTTAAAAGCAATTTTTTAAAGTAAAATTTGATGTTTGCGTACAACATAACACGATTTTTGCGTACTGCGTACCGACCCTTTGCGTACTGCGTACCGTCTAAAATACCTGCATGAATACTGCGTACCAAAAGAGGGGGTTCGCCCTGATATAGAGACGCTTAATAAAACTGTATACCGTCAGTATATAAACCAGACAAACATCAAGATCGTTTTATTTTAACGTTTTATTATAAATATCTTTGTGAGAAACAAAACGAATCTGTCGGTTAAAAACTGATTACAATTTATCTAAATTTCTCGCTTCTGAGAATGTATAATTTATGACAGGCAAATACCTTTGTTAAAGTTGAGATAATTTATTACCCATCATAAGCTATTACGTGCAAGTGTTTGATAGAGTTTTCAGTATGCTATTTTGTAAGAAGAAACTAAAACGAATGACTTTGTTATTACACTGTATGCGCACTGCATGTGTCACTTAATATATTATTTCAGGAAAAAAACAAGCCCCCATTTAAAAAGCGTGCAGAATGGTAAAACATATTCTAAGTGGAAAAGGGGCAAAAGAGCAAAAAAATTATAGCGTTATCTGGTAGCGGTACAGTGTGTATACACATTTCAATAATATCTATTGTGCGTTTCACCAAGTTCGTGGCCTCAATTTTTTTAAATTGCAATGGCAATTCGAAATCTCCAATAACAAGACGTACCTCGTTGAAAAGCTTGTGTTTTCTCGCTCCTGACGTTATCCTTCTGCCGACCATTGGTTTAAAATTAAACCAACTATCGGCAGAATTGTTTTTCTCCATTGTAAATTCCCATCTGATTTTGTTTATTCGGAAGCGTCTATTTCAGGTAGCAGGTAACACATTTCCGTTGAATTACTTAGATGCGATTACCTCCCTTTGCACGCCAAAAGTTTATTTGACGGATATGTTGCGGAACATAAAATTAAGACACTGACGTTAAATTCGCGCAATATTATCTTGAGTTGCATATGTATGTTTTTAGTTTTTATTGAATGGGATGTTTTGAAATAAATTTGCATGTATTAATACAGTTTTTACAAACTAAAGCTAGATTAACATAATGTATACTGCTGCTATGCAAACTACATGTACATGTACCTAGCACTAAAAGTAAAGCAAAATTAAATATTGCGTTACGGTGTACAATTTAAAACACGGTCTGGTTGACAAGGTTATATTATGAAATGAACATGAGTGTAAATAATTACATGTTTATCAATTTTTTATTTTGTTTTTATACGTGGCTGAACACTAATGTTTAATGCTGATATTTTTTGACAGACGAGCTGATTGCGTATGCGCTTGTTATAACTCCAATTACGTTTTGAATCAGATCATGCGAGGATAATGCTTATAGTATACAGTTAACTTCCACCAATACAAACGGAATATTATGTTAGCATATTGATCCGTCAGTTTGTAACACTTCGAGTTGCGTGTCAAGTCGTATCACGCGAGATACATTATATTTGGCCGTTTTTTCGTAATTGTATTAAAAGAAAAACAAAAGAAAACCATTTAAACCCGTTTGTTTATTATTTATTGTAACGAAAGTACTTCTAAAAATAGATATTACATGGAAAGTCCCCGTTCAAAATAACATCTGTGTACACAGTTAATGCTTGACGGAAACAAGCGCGTGCTATTGATTACACAAGGTAGGAGGGTGATACGGGATTTTAATCCGTTACACACGAAGGAAGCATGATACAGAATTTCCAATCCGGCTTGTATTTGTGAGCTTGCATTGTATACAGATCATTTATAGGTATATAATAAATAATTATGTTTATCATTTTAACACGCAGACAAGTACTGATACGTGTTAGTCGCCTGCTTTTTCATTTTAATATTTCAACGACTTAGAGAACTATGCGCCAGAATTTTGTAACCGTTGCTCCTATAAATTTATGATAGCAAATTTAAGTTTAAATGTTTTAAATAATTTTTAACATTTAACTGAATAAAGTGACATAATTTTAAAAAAAGACGCTGCATGAGAAATCGACAATTTAAATGATTGTTTTAGTGATAGCTCGGTAGCTGTGCAAAACATAATTATCATAATAACTTATTGCAAATATACTTACAGAAACGCATTTCTAATAGTAATTAGTAATATTGTTTTGATTTGTTTGGTATAATATAAGTTAAAACATATCTTGTTGAATCATTAATTAATGTGCAGTCGCGGTCGTCGAACACGCCGCTGAATTTTAAAACCACTGCGATCTAAACACTTATTAGCTGCCGGTATACACTTTTTCAAAATATCAAATCATGTGTTCAGGATCTATGCGTTTCTTTAAAATATTTAATATTACTACAGTTATGTTCTTCGTTTAACAGTAATAATATTGCTAACTGTCGTTGGTGATTTTTTGCATCGCCGGAATATAATGCAAATTCGCGTATGCTTAACGGACATGTGCGCATTTTAGCAAGTTATTATTATATCACTTCTGATAGATACTTAATTATTTCATTTATCCATGAATTCAAAATTGTGAAATTAGTTTTATATGTAAATCCTATAAAATATTCCAAATAAACATAAACATACATGTAATTAACTCGCTCTCATTAACGAAACAACTTTTGTACGTTCGCAATTAGCGCCGATCGCAGTGGGTCGATAGTTTATACTTCTTGTTTTCTAAATTTACATGTAGCTGTGAAAACATACCTTTTGTAATAACATAACCCAGACTAGAAGGAATTTCATAAATTTTAGTGAAAAATATTTTCAAAGGAAACGAACTGCGATATCAGGTTTCAATCTCCTCACAGCGATTACGTCACGCGTTGCTACTTTAA
>Ga0224511_10000507_pt1 | contig 18961 bp, 8 predicted proteins | sample SF_May12_sed_USG_2_FD_169988 | JGI IMG/M metagenome (GOLD analysis project Ga0224511, IMG submission 169988) | Sediment microbial communities from San Francisco Bay, California, United States - SF_May12_sed_USGS_8_1 | ecosystem: Environmental > Aquatic > Marine > Sediment | place: USA...
GGATCATGGAGTGTACATGTATGTTGTTTACATTTGAAAATGGAGTTCCGCTCATGCGCTAGGGGCGTCAGTGGTGTGGCATCATTCATTACTACTGATGAACGGCTTCAATAAAAACGAGGCTGCTGTTTTCTCGAGCAGGCTATGCTTCCTGAGGGCTTTCCCTTTCATCAGTTTTCTTACCTAATGTTTGGATTGATTATGCCACGTATTGCCAACTGCCAATTATAAGGGCGATAACTATTTGTATGAGTTATTTGACTATTATTACGTATATGAAAACTGAAATGATTATATAAAAACAAAACACTATTTATAATAATAAAATAATTTCAAAATAACTATAAGAAATAGTCATATTCATTTGCACAAAATTAATAGAAATAAATCGCAGCGCGTATACTGTCACAAAATCTGGACTTTTAATAGCAGGAGGTACTTTGTTGCTGATAATGTACAATCAGATCATGCAGAAGTGGAAGAAACAAATATCAACATCAAACATTTAGTGTGTGTTCCACGCGTACGGACGTCTGTCGGGGTGAATAAGTATGCGCTTTATGGTAAATTTGCCAGCGCTCGCGTACACGTCCAATCTGCATGAACCGCGCCTAAATAAGAATCATTCTTTATATTTACATTTTGTCTTAGTAATTTAAAAGTTTTAACTTTCTAAAACCATTTTCAAACGAAATATTAATAAAAATATGCAGATTTCGTCCGAATTTAACAGCGTTCATGTGCAAGTGACGTTGTTTGCATTGGTCAAACGACGTTACGCTATCCAATCAACGGTCTTTTATTAAGTAAACAATGACGTCATTTTCGCGCAACATAGACGACCGGGTCATTCGAAATGAACGTCGTTCTTTCCTTCAGAATTTAATAAGCGAATCTAAATATATTTAATTTCATAAATTTTACAAATGGGTAACCCTCGAAGTCCATTTCGAATAGAATACCTTGATATAAATTGAAGAGATGTTCAAACAAAGAATGTTGTAAACAATGTAGATATGTCATGTTTAAGGGCACCATGACAAAATGGCCCGTACAAAAACTAACACAAGGGACGACACAAAAACTCTTACAACATCATGACGCAACAGACATTTAGAAAACATATATTTTTTGTGTTTTTCGGAAACAAAACTGTCTAATTAAGACCACTTAATGCAATGCGCCTCGTAAATGTGGTTTTACAAAACACATGTTTGATCAATGTTCATAGTAAAAGGAGCATAGCATTTAATGCAATGAAAATCTCACTTTGCAAAAATCAAATTATGTAAAGAGTTTTATATGAACCGGATGTCTCATTCCATTCCAATATGTTTCCCCACGAGATGGTATACCTTTGGCCGGACGTGGAGAAACAAACTGGAAGTAAACTGTCAGTCACATAACACAAATGAAGGCATGCGGACAAAAGCACAGGGTTAATGTTGTTCATTATTATTTTTATTCAAGAACAATACGTCATCCATCTTATTTGTATTACAACAAACGTCATACACAAAACACTAACTATGTCTTCATTTACATTTTCCCATAGTTCATGTTGTTATGCGAATACAGTCCGGCCTTTTTAAATATAAAATAACCGAGTATATAACAGGAGCATTCAGCGTTAAAACATTAGATGTGGTTCCAGAATACATTTAGAAAAATAACTGTGCATGTCTAATTTATTAAATTATTTTTGTACAACAGTTATTCATTAGGATTAAAATATCCAGACATAATGTCTAAATGGGTGAAAATACGTTACAAACGTCCTTTATTTTTCAGATAAAGTTGTATGTAAATAACTAATAATATTTAAGTTACATAAATGAAAGAAATATTCCAATTAAATACCCTTGATTTTTTAGTTTTAATGTGGGTACTGTGTATGGCAAAAGCGTATACTTTTATAATGGCAATATCTATATAATACATGTACCTGTCAAATACTGATATGTGTTAGACATGTGTTAACAAATACCCTGTAATGGCAATCCGTTTTTTTAAATATTGACATTCAATTAAAACGCTTCGCTCGTGCATGTTTAAACATGAAATTATAAAAATCTGTTCTAAGGGTTAACATTGAGCAAAACCAATCCCTGGTTTTAATCATACAATGACCTTATAATGCACATACAATCGATGCTACATATAGAATTGATATGCTACTGAGTTAATATCGTGCTTGAAAACAAGTTTCATATCGATCTTTCAGATCAAAGAATCATAGATTGGTATGGGCCCTATGCTGATGTGCACGTGACTGTGTATATGCCAGATAACAAGCTGGGACTAAAATGATTTCCCCTCCATGTAAAAAAGTGTGCGTGTACTAATAATTTTCTAAAAAATACATGGCGGCTTATCCCTGATATGCGCCAGTAGAATACGAAACCAGAAAAAATATAATAGCGGAACCAAGTGTCAACAGCAGACACTTGGATTCTCGAAAAACATATGTTTTAATGACGAGCGGCAGTCCTTCGGTGTAATTATCTTGCAAAAACATATGGTATCTGTGAAACAGATTCCTGTTATCGTTGTGAAGAGTTAAGGTATCTCTAAATCACTTTGACTATTCAACGTTGTCAAACTGGTACATAAATGTATGAGAAAAAACAACTGTGTGTAAGGTTGGAATATACCAAAAGCCTCGACCATAATTACAGCTGTTTATTTCGTGTGTACAGATAGTAATATTGCACGTAAAAATAAAGTTTATAGTCGCCGCTTTGTCCGTCTATCCGTTTGTCCATCTGTCCGTCCGTCCACATCTTGTCCGGGACATAACAAGACACTACAAATAGTATCAACAGAAAATGTTGTAGATAGATGGATCTCATTGAATAGAAGTGCAGTGCATTAAGAACTGTGAGTCCGTCTTGCCTTACTTTGGCGTTATTGCCTTTTGTTCATTTTTACACTTTGAACTTTGACTGGAGCATAATACTGAGACTGCAACAGGTATCACCAAAAAACTTGATTGGTAGTTTGGTCTCAGTAAGTAAAGTGCGGTGCATTAAACAAAACTGTCCACTTGATCACTTTTGAGTAATGCTCTTTGTTATTCCTATACTTCTTATTTGTCCACTGAAACTCCAACTTCTATCTTTATGTCGAATTCGATAAACACGTTATGGACAAACAACTAGTCAGTGACCAAAACCTATTCGGGGATCACCTCTGGTTCGACCGTCTATTGTTAAAGAAATGAGTAAATCATTTATTTAAAAGTTCCTATGCGACATACATGTAATTTGAAATGCCATAATAGACGCACTGGCCTTGTAGTTTGACCAAAGGTCTTTAACATAACACATTTATGTAGATTATTATTTCCAAAATACGACTGTATTTTCCCCAGCTGGCTGTGCTTCGTAAGGACTTTCTTTTTCTCTTGCCATATCTCATACAAATCTTTTTATTGTCTTAGATAAATTTAACCTCCTACAAATGATGTTCAGTGCTCCTTTGGCAGCTGTTAAATGTCGCCCACATTACATCATTGTGTAAATATATATTTCTGGACCTCTGGGATGTTTTTGCTTTACATTTGAAAATAGATTTCCGCTCATGCGCTATGGGGCAATAGTGGTGTGGTATCTTGTATTACCATTGATGAACAAATTGCAAAACCGGTGCTGCTAGGCTTCCTGAGGAAGGTCTGATTTTTTTTATATTAATTTGTATCTTTTGCCATTTGCCTACATTTTATATAAATTACATATATATATGCATAGACAAAGTGTTGAAGATCAAGTAGACCGAGAAATATTTTAGGGCCTTGACAAAATTGCCCACAAACAATCAATCGGCACAACAAGAACCATTACGCAAACAATCATAAACACAAAACCCTTCTTAAACTATATTATCAATTTACATTTATCGTTAGCTCTTTGTTTTTCTCCAGGATATAATGTTTGACTAATGCATGGAAGTCATATTTCGAAAATTGGAAATGTCAGTGAATTTTGTTTTGCGGTTCGACCATGGTGTACTGGCATGTTTTCATTGATGTTGATTCTCATACTCATATTTCATTATGAAAGAAGTTTCTGAAGACTTTCCTCTTTCTCAGATTATGTTCTACCTGATTAGTTTATCAAATTGTTCTCAGTGATGTGACATTTTGAATGATAATGTCAACGCTGTGTCATTTGGTGTGTTATACAAACATCAACAGCTGAATACAATTTGTATTTGACTGAGTGATGTCATTTCTTGGACATTTGGTAACCATTAGCCGAGTCTATACGGTATGTTAGACCGTTCTTTGCCGATCATTTCAGAATTGCGACGTTTGCATGACATTGAAAGAATACGATTGCGTCGTCTCACAAACAATCGGGTGCAGCGACACTTGAATAGAATTGTTGCGTGTGGCGACGTGTCTGCTTGCTCATTAAACATTGTCGTAACCAACCTCTTGGACAATGAGTAAATTGGAATTTTCATTGCATTAAAAACAAATGACTAGATAATGATGGCGCAAACTAGTGTGCAGATAATCTGCTGCATGGTTAGACAGCGTTTGTGAACATAATTTTGCTTTTGGAAACCTCCAATACAATTGTTATGTCAAAGCATTGTGTTCTCTATATTTAAAACAGTGCTTTGCAAATGCTTATCCATCCAACTCATGCTCACAGGATTAACAAACATTGCAGAAAAATAGTTAGAAACTTTTAATGATTTAATGTAATGTGGTAATGTTAAATCTACATATATTTTAAATGATAAATTGGCTTTATTGGTTCAAACAAAACTACAATACCCACATTTAACACAGTCGGTGTCAATATCCTGTGAATCGTGAACCGCCTAATATGTCATGGGCCTACTTTCTGTACTTTGTGTACCTCTAACTTTAAAAAACAGGCTCATTTGTCGAACGCTCTTTGACCATTATTGGGATGTCGAGAAGAATTATTCCGCCCTGGTAAACGCGTTGTCTTAGAAATCTGAAGGAAAGTCATTTATCATTATTAGAGCCCTCTATGTGGTCTTTGAACTATTGTAAAAATAAAATTTGTTGTAAGGTAAGAATAAAAAAAAATGCGTATTATGCACAAATAATACCAATTCGCCGCACATTGTCGTTTTGTGCATACGTTGGTTAGGATTTGGGAAAAGTTAATGTATTTTTAAAGATTTTTGTAATAAATATGGAATTACCAAGGGTTTTGCTCAAGCAAGAACTGACTTAACTATCCAGTTATGTTCATTTACCGCACAAATGTAGCAATGCAGCATGACTTTTGTTAAAATAATTTCATTTATCTATATAAACTATTTGAAATTTCCAAATACATAGTACATAGTCCGTGTGAGTGATTTATTCTTGACATTATTTCTGTGGACATTCGCTATCTATATCGGCCTTAGGTTAGGTTAATCTCACAAAGGTCGGCAAAGCGTCCTGGAAAACATTAAAGAACATTAACTGACCATTGTGTTTTGACATCACTAGCGTTGAGAACGGCATTTAATTGAAAACGAACAAACTGATTTATCGTTTGCTTAGTCAGATCAAACACCTTTAAAAACAGTATCATCCTCACTGGGGCAAATTTCGACTTACGTGCACAATCGCAAGAAGTAGGTTCTTTTAAAGGCTTTACTTAATTATCGCTCAATTTCAGAAGAAAACAAATTACCAAAGGATTCAAAAGCATGTGTGAAAATGCATACTAATACAAATTTCTTTTAAACAGCTCTCTTTTAGGTTCATTTTGGCAAGTTAAGAACCAGACTTTTAAAAATAAGATTCTAAGTGCCCTATATTTAACTATTTGTTATGACAAAAAGTATTTGTGTGTACGAAATGGTTACAGATGTCATTTATTTCCATCCATATTGTCGAAAATCTGTTTTCATGTGGTTGCGCTGTTGTCATGTGTCGCTGTGTCTGAAAACTGGGATTTCAAAAAAAGTACTTTTTAAAGTATTTTAGAAATATAAATTGTATATGATATGTGCACATAATTGTAGCAAAAAAGGACTGTGCATTTAATTTTTATTATGTTTGGACGGAGTATTTAGCCAGGCACGAATTTTCACACAACACTCAAACACGTGTAAGGAACAAAAAGAAAACTCATCAAATGAATAATAAGTGCCAAAACATAATTTACTTCTGGCCTGCTAACATAAATATTAATTAACTTATCCATACTGAAGTACTCAATGCCAAAAATATCATTTAAATTTCATTGGACTACACATTTAAATAGATTAACATCAATTGCATTAGTTTCTGCAATCACCGTCTAGTTACACTCTGAAACTAATCAATTTACCCGCTCAATTTATACAGGTTTTTGTCGTTATTATATATCGCCTAAAATTGTTTGTTAAAGCAATTGCCCCAGTAGTGTTACAACAACTTTAACACACAACCCGTATGTGATATAATTAAGCACCATAAGTCATATGTATTAATAAATAACCGTATTCGTGGGCTTAGGTCAACATCATAATGTTGTTGTTTTCATAATAGGAGTCTGTGTTAAATTTGTGTTAGGTATACATTTTCAACAACCTTAAACGAACAGGAATACAAATATATTAGATCCTGGGTGAGGAGTTATTGACTGACGTCCGACGAGTGTCTGATTGACATGTATTGTGCTACGACTCATTTTAAAAGCAGGAACTTGTATATAACAACTAAACCTATCGAATGTACATACAACGAATAGCATCTTTCTTATCAACGCATAGACGAAACACGTCAAAATATTTTTACCAAAACACAATAATGTCAACACTGCTGTGTGAAATAAAGTGTAACATTTGGAAACTGCATTCTAAAATTGTCCATGTCGATATTAGATTTTAAAAATACAAAAAAAGGTCATTAAAACAATAGGCGGCAACGACAACGAGGAACTTACAGACGGTATATATTTGACAGAATGCCGTAGTTGTGCAGTATTAATGTTAACTATTGGTATGTAAGGGGTAATTGATGTTTAACAACAATGTGTACGTAAACATTTTTGAAGTCGCTGCTACACAAAAGTGCAGTTCTCAAATTTACAGGCATATATGTTAACAACGCTAAACAGCAGAGCAAAATACATCACTTTATTTGTCTTTGTTTTGTATTAACTCAATGTGCGCATTAATTAAACACTAATTAAATACGTGAGTCTACAATCTACATCAACACGTGCTATCTCGTCTTCAAGCCTCACACAATCTGGTGTGTACGTTATTTGTGACTTTTTACGTAAACGTCTTATTGTTTCAAAGAAGGTTTGCTTGTGTGTGCACATAACTTGTTTGAAGATTACAAATTTAAAATACTTAAAATGGCCCTACCTGCAATAGTTCACCCGAAGTATCCATATAGAAATGAACGTGTTGTTGAGACATCCGGGGAAGCATCCGGATACTACCGAAGCACAGTCGGGATACCTCGCTAGGGAATAATTGCATGTTGAATCATTCAGCGACCACTTAATGCAATGCGACTCGTTAATATAGTTTTGCATTTTACATGTTTGATTAATACTCATTGTATAAGTAACATATCATTTAATGCAACGAAAATCACACTTCTTTAACAGAAATCACATTATATAAAGAGGTTCGTTGAACCCAATGTCTATTTCCACTCAATATGCCTCCCCGTGAGATGGCAACCCGGACAGAAAGCCGAGAAAGTAGCACATATGAAGCAAACTGCCAGTCTCATAACACCAACGAAGGCATACAGACAACAGAAAAAGGTTAATGTTGTTTTTGTTTTGTTTATTCAAAAACAATACGTCATCTATCTTATTTGTATTACAAGAAATGCCATATACTAAACACTTATTGTGTCTTCATTTACATTTTCTCATTTTTCATGTTGTTCGTTGGTTACAGTCCGGCATTTTTTATAAACTAACAAGGGTGATAACACGACCACTTAGCATTTTAAACACTATTAAATTTTGATTCCTGAAAACATTTCGGATATAATAAGTGAGTATCTAGAAAAAGGAATCAAACAAGGGCTTTCCCGTTCATCAGTTTATTTTTCTTAATTAGGATTAAACTATCTTGATATTATTCCCAAATGGCACAATGAGTAATAATGTTATGAATGTCCTTTAGTCATCATATACATTTTTGGATACAAAATTACTTATAATATTTTAAGAATAACGAATGGTTAATAAAACACACATTTGCAGCCAAACAGAAGAATCACAATCGTTATACAGTTAAATAATATGACTTTTTAAGACGAATCAACATTTTAATTATTTCATTAAAGAAACAAGATTAAACAGTTGATTTTCATATTAAGGGGATGTAAAAAAAACAACTTCAATTTACAATTATATTTAAATTATACTTTATATTTCAATAATAATGTTGCTGTTTGTTGTTGGGGTTTTTCGTAAAAAAAACCTACATAGATGAAATGTAAATATAAACTATTAAATAATTGTTTGTTTGTTACACATGAATTCAAATTATTATAAAACATAAAACAGTTTGCACTTTTAGTTGACTCGAAATCCTTAAAAGTAAGAGAAATGGAATACATCTGCCGACAAAGTAACTTTGGTCTTGGTACTGTTTATGGCAAAGAAGTACACTTTTGTCATGTGTGTTAATCTACAGATCTCTATCAATGTCAATAAATGACCTTATAATGTAATAGTATGTAATGAATGTCCTTTATTCATCATATACATTTTTGCATACAAAATAACTTATACTATTTTAAGGATAACGAATGGTTAATAAAACACACATTTGCAGCCAAACAGAAGAACCATAATCCTTATACCGTTAAATAATAAAACTTTTTATGACGAATCAACATTATTATTATTTAATTGAAGAAACAAGATTAAACAGTTTGAATATTAGGGGGATTAAAAAACAACTTCAATTTACAATTATACTTAAATATATTTTATATTTGAATAATAATGTGGTTGTTTGTTGTTGTTGTTTTTGGTAAAAATTCTACATAGATGACATGTAAATATAAACTATTAAATAATTGTTTGTTTGTTACATAAGTATTCTAATTACTATATAACATAAAACAATTTGTTTTTTTAGTTGACAATACCATTCTCAACTCGAACTCCTTAGAAGTAAGAGAAATGGAATAAAGCTGCTGACAAAGTAACTTTGGTCTTGGTGCTGTTTATGGCAAAGAAGTACACTGTTGCCATGTGTAACTACTGATGTGTGTTAATCTACAGATATCTATCAATGTCAATGCATGACCTTATAATTGACCAACAATCAATGTTACATATAGTAGAGACATTTTATGTGTTAATTCATTTGCCTATTGTTTATAGGACAAATAAAACCGGCGAGGTTTGTTTTAAATCTAATCGATCGTTAAGGTCAAGTAATACTGAATTGGTATAGGCCCTATGTTAATGTGTACAAATTGTGTAATTGACAGAACACATACAGTGATAAAAAAACGATTTTCTCTCCAGGACACAAAAGTACATTTGTACTCAGAATTCTTCAATATTTAACGACACACAATATCCCTGACATGCGTCAGATAAATATGAATCTTTTAGCGGAACTATGTGTCATTAGCGGACACTTGGATTCTCAGAAAACAGATGTTCTTTTAATGATGAGTGGCAGCTCCTGAGAGCAATTATCATTTACAAGGATATAATTATGATATATGTGTAACAGGTCACTGTTAACACTGCGACGTGTTTAGGTATCTCTAATCGCTATGACTGTGTAACGTTGTCGAACTTTTGTATGAGAAAAGGAATTAGGTAAATGTAGTGTAATTTAACAGCTTTTATACATGTAAACTGTTTTACTGTATTGCATATCAGTTGAAAATTGTTGCTAAAAGATGGTCATAATTAGTTAAAGAACACTTTTGAATGTAATTAAGAATAATGGGAAAGGCTTAAACCATTAACTATACTTGCAATATATTTAATTCGTGTGTACAGAATAAAATATTGCACGTACAGAGTAAACGCTTACGGTATATATGCATTAATTTTGCCTTCGCAGGTGACATATTCTGAATCTTCTATTAGGTTTCAAGCTTTGGGTACTAACATAAAACATTCGAATGTAAATTGTTGTGTTTCCTTTCAGTGTCCCATGTGGTTGTAATTTCATTTCACAGACACGAATGCATATTTTGATAATGTCACACAATCTGTTCATACTTATCATCTCTTAATGGCTGTTATACACGAATGTCTTATATTGCGTTCTTGTAAAGGTTTGTCTTGAACATAGACAAAGGTTATATTTAAAACAATTATACAGCATGTCTATGGCTGCATGCAATATAGTTGTGCAGATCTGCAAATAAATATCTTATGCTGGCCAATGTTTCTTCGTGGCAAATGACCCACACAATATAAAAACAGCAGCCACAAAAACTTACAACAACGAAACATCAGACTTGGTTTTTTTTATTCATAACAAGATGATTTATCTGATTCCAAGGCATAACCACGCACGCAACTTGTTTATGTATTATTATTTCGTACAAAATGTATTTGTATGCTCCCCGAAGCAAGAGCATATAGTCGCCGTATTGTACGTCAATCCGCATGTCCGTCCATCCGTCCACATCTTGTTAGGGAAATAACTTAAAACAACAAGTGGTATCAACAAGAACCGTTGTAGGCAGACCGATCTCAATGAATAGAAGTGCAGTGCATAATACAATGTTCTCCTCTTCATAACATTTAAGCACGTGCACAGTGTAACTAATCTTTGTTTATATACTTGTTTTTGTCCACAATGTAACTCTAACATTTTGAAAAGAACGGACTTGGAAAATCTCATAATATATTTAAGCCAAATTCGATAAACATTTTATGCACAAACAACTTATTGTGTCCACAACCTATTCGGGGATCATCACCCGGTTCGACAACCTCTTGTAAAAGGAAATGAGTAAACCATTTATAAAACAGGTCTTATGTTATCCTACCTGAAATACCAGAATAGACAACACATTTATATAGTTTGTTCTTAACAAAATACCACTCTGTAGAACAAGCAGTATATTTACCCCTGCTGGCTGTGCTTCCCTTTATTTCCTTTCCTTTTTTTCTTACCATTATAAAAATATTGTTCGTAGATTAATTTATCCTCCTACAGTTGGTGCTCGTTTGGCGGCTGTTAAATGTCGCCCCATATTACATCTTTGTGTAGATGTATTTTTTGGACGTCTGGAATTTTATTGTTTACATTTGACAACGGATTTCCGCTCATTCTCTAGGGGGGCGTCAGTGGTGTGGCATCTTGTATTACCATTGATGAACAACTTACAAAACCGGGGCGGCTATGCTTCATTGGGAAGTTCTTTTTTTCACATTGTTAGATATATCCATTGACGTAATGTTGAAAACCGATAAGGCAGAGCTATACTTTAGGGTCTTGACAAAATTGCCCACACCCAATAAATCGGTACAACGAGAGAACCATATAGCCATATAGAACAAACAACACATTACGGACACAATCATACACACAAACCGTTCTTTAAAATATATTATCATTCTACACTTATCTTTAGCTCTTAGTTTTTCTCCAGGATATATTGTTCACCTAATGAGTCATATATTTTGAAAATTGGAAGTGACATTGACATTTATTTCAAGGTTATACTTTAATGCGCGGACATGTTTTCTTTGATGTTGATTATATATCTTACCCATATAACATAATGAAAGAAGTCATGCTTCCTGTGGACTTTCCTCTTTCTCAGATTAATTTCTACCATTTCTTTATTAATTGCTTTGGGTGATGTGATATTTTGAATGATAATGACAAGGCTGTGTCATTTGGTGTAATAATTATCAAAAAACAACAATTGAAAACAATTTGTATGTGGCTTAGTTAGGTTATTCCTTGGACATTTGGTAACAATAAGCTGAGTCTATACGTTATGATTTCTTGCTGATCTTTTTCAGAATTGCGACGTTGCATTACATTGAAATAATACGATTGCGTCTGACAAATAAAAACGGGTACAACGACACTTGAATAGAACTGTTGCGTGTGGCGACGTGTCTGCTTGCTCATTAAACAATGTCCTATCCAATGTCGTGGACAAGGAGTAAATTCGAATTTGCATTGTATTACAAGCAGACGACTAGATAATGGTGTGCAAACAATCTGCGACATGATTAGGCACCGATTGGAAACATTATTTTGTTTTTGGAAACCCCCTAAAAAAATTTTATGTTGTAGCATTGTATATTGTATAATGCGTATCAACTGTTTATTCAACCTGACATCAACAAACGTTACGCCTCACATAAACGTATGTACACAAAGATTCACGAACACTGCACAGTTAGTGAGAAACATTTAAGTTACGGTGTTTATATTAAATCTACACATCTATTAAATGATAAAATGGCGTAATTGGTCCAAGCAGAACTACAATACACACACTAAACTTAGTCCGTGTTAATATCCCGAGAATCGTGACTCGCCTGATATGTCATGGACCTCGTTTCTGTACTTTGTTTGCCTTTAACATTAAAAACAGGCTCATTTGTCGAAAGTTCCTTGACCGTTATTGGAATGTCGAGAATAATAATTCCGCCCTGGTATACACATTACATGTGTCTTAGAAATCTGTAAGAAAGTCATTTAATATCATTAGAGGCCTATGTGGCGCCTTTGAACAATTTTATAAAAAAGTGTGACTAGGTAATATATAATAAAATGGCATATTATACAATAAAATACCAATTACACTTTTGTCGTACATTGTTATTCTTTTTATACGTTGTCAGGGTTTGGGAAAAATAAATGTATTTTTAATGATATATTTTTTCAAATAAATGTAAGGGATTTGCTGCAATAACAATAGCCTTAAATATCTAATTATTTTCATTTACCGCACCAAGGTAGCAACGCAGCATTTGTTGAAATAATTTCATTTATTTATATAAACATTTTGAATTTTCAAAATGCATATTTCGTGTGGGTGATTTGGTCTTGACATCTTGACATTATTTCTGCGGATATTCGCTGCCTATATCTGCCTTAGGTAAGGATGTTCTCATTTACTAGCTCGTGTATCGACACGCTGTTTTAAAGTAGCGAAGGTCGGCTTAGCGTCTAAGAACACATACCTGCGGTTGACTGTTTATTGTGTTATGACACCACCACCGTTTAACACGAACAAACTGAAACAGCGTTTCCTTTGACCGATCAAACACATTTCAGCAAAATCAATAGTATCATACTCACTGGGACAAATTTCGACTTACGTGCACGATCGCAAGAAGTAGGCTCTTTTAAAGGTTTGACTTAATTATCGCTCAATTTCAGAGAAAACAAATTACCAAGGGATTCAAAAGCATGTGTGATAATGCACATTAATACAATTTTCTTTTAAACAGCTTTCTTTTAAGGCTCATTTTGGCAAATTAAGAACCAGACTTTTAAAAATAAGATTCTAAGTGCCCTATATTTAACTATTTTTTTATGACAAGAAACTATTTGTGTTAACAAAATTATGTTACAGATGGCATTTATGTCCATCCATTTTGTCGAAAACCTGTGTTGATGTGGCTGCGCTGTTGTCATGTATGAGTGTTGCTGTATCTGATTACGGGGGTTTAAACAGGTTTCTTTAAAGTGTTTTAGAAATATAAATTGTTATGTTCTAAAATATTTAGATTGAGTATTTAGCTGTGCTTGTTTTTTTCAGACAACACTCAATACATGTAAGGACCATAAGGAAAACTCTTCAAATAAATGAATAGTACCAAAACATAATATAGTCCAGGCCTGCTGGCATTAGTATTAAATAACTTACACATAATGAAGTACACAATGCCAAAAATATCATTTATATTTTATTGAACTGCATTTTTAAATAGATTTTCACCATGATAATTATATGGGTTTCTGCAATCACCTTCAAATTGAATTCTGTAACTAATCAATTTACCTCAATTTTGCTCTATTTGTAAAGGTTTTTGTCGTTATTTTATATCGCCTAAAATTGTTAAAACAATTGTCTTAGTAGTGTTACATTTGTACAACAACTATTACACACAACCCGTATATAATATAATTAAGCATCAGAAGTCATATGATTAATAAATTAACGTATTCGTGAGCTTACGTCAACCTCATACATTGTTATTCAACAATTGTAATATGCTAAAACTAGATAAGCATATTTTATATTCAAATTACCAAAGTATTGTGATATGTCGTGTTGTTGTCGTGTTGTTGTTTACAAAAAAGGAGTGGGTGTTATATTTATGTTAGGGAAAATTATCAACAACCAATCCCATTCTAATACTATATTTTAGGTATAGTTTTCCCCGAAGTATAATAATCGAAACAAACGTTTTGTTGAGACATCCGGGCAAGCATCCATATATTACCAAAAAACAGTCGGAATATCTCGCAAGAAAATACTTTGCATTATTATATTAGCGTTGTATGCATAATGACCTTATTGACTTAAATGTAATGTGTATTTTTAAAATAGCAATTTTGTTCCAATTGGTTCATACAGACACGCCGACAAACACACATGGCTAAATTCTTAACAGTTTTCAATACGACTAACCTTTTCCCTAGACATTTGTCACAAATCACGCTATATTGTATGTGAGCCAAACCTTTGCATGTGGTTGATGTAATACACTTCCGTCTGAAAAATAACAATGGGTGCACCGACACTTAAATAGATATGTTTCTCAGGGTGAGATGTCTGCGTTCTCATTAACGGTCGTTGTAACCAGACTCTAGGACAACAGATAAATTTGTTGCAATGTACAGAGTATTACCTAATGGATAAATAAAAAACTGACAAAACTGTTTATTCTAAATAGCTGTTGTTCTGCGTGTGTTGTGATGCCCTTATTGTTTGTTTTCGTACGCGCCATTCTGTTATGGTGCCCTGAAAGTTGACCTGTCTACACTGTTTGCAGCTCTTTTATTTGAACATCTTGGCAATTTATATTAGATAGGCGATACTCCGTTGCGGAAAAACAAGTTATAGGCGCAACTATGCAAACTATTATGCACTGTTACTGCTCAAATGATCAGACACTTATTAGTAATTATCATTATCGATATATTTTGCTATAAATTATCGTTCAACTTTTGTTTATTTCATAAGTTAAAGTTGACAATAGTGCTGTTTATCCAATATGATTGATCAAAACGCATTCTAAAATATACACTCATCTTTTTACAGAAAGGCATATCTCCTATTTTGTCACAATGGACTGGCCTTAAGTATCGTTCATGCTACTGTAGATCGGGATCTTTTGTTTTGTATTATCTGATATATCGTGATATTTACCAATTTTGTCAGATATAGTATGCAGTTGGAATAAGTACTTGTGTGTTTTGTGCATTTTGACAAGATCTGCGATGTCATTGTTCGCCATATCGTCTCCATATAAGCATAACGATAAATGCAAATACAGAACAGGGTTGCGTAAGCATAGCAAGTGTTGTCCCAATAAACGGACAGCGTTATATTTGAATTGCTTAAGATTATACATTATCATAAAATTTAATATTCCTTGCTTGAACACACTGTTTTATATATGAGATGTGTGTTCTTTAGAACACTTTGTGTTAGGCTTTAATGACTACATGTAGCTACAGCTCGCCGTGTATGCATACGCGGGTAATAGTTACAACCTTGTGTTGCCCAACTGATTATTCCCACCTTTTTGTACCAGCATCGTAAAATTACGCATTATTTACACATATTAAATTACTATTAACTACGGTCACTTGTATAACATCTTGGCATTTTACATCTGGATAATTTCTCCAAAAGTGTTTCTTTATATATTGTTTCTGTGCAGTTCTAGTTAGCTTCATATCTATTAATTCGTCACAATAGGTATAAACATAATGCCATCTTTAACTTAAACGCGCGACAATCATACTTACTTGTCACCTAGATAGTTCAATATAAGTTATTTACCACCATATTACTGGGAGACATTATGGTTGTTAATTGGCAATTTTGAGGTTGTTAACTGAAAAAGTATGCATTACTGCAGCTGCTTCTAAACCACACTTACTTCCTCTTAACGTGGACGGCATTTAAGGCAAACCTCTCAAGTAATACACATAATGAAAGCTTGCACTAAATACGGCAAACGATTAAAGGGATTTATATTTCAGTGAATATGATAATCAGTGTTTCTCGTTGCAACATTATTTACATTATTCACCTTTTTACAAAATCCCTAAGAGCAAGTTTGAAAATTATAACATTTACCCAGAACAACTTTATACTCTGTTTACTACCTTAATTAGTTTTACATGTACATTTTCCCACACAATTAATAATAATTCAATCACACATTATCTCTAGTAAAATAAACAAAATGGAGAGAGACTTTATAAGCCTAGAGCTTTCGTTTCAATTCCATTGCCATTTCTGTTATGTCTGTATTCATGTATGCATGTTATTTACTTGGGCAGTAAATATGGTTAAATCAACATTTTTTACTATTTTAAGCAGGCCTTGGCGTTGTTTGATCGATTGACGGCGTTTTCAACAATGGAACGGAGACCCGTTGACGGTCTTACACCTGTCCTGGAACGTTAAGACAACCTAAGCGCAACCAGAACCAAGTATTCTCGTACCACTTTCTGTATTATGCCCTCTTTGAGACCCGAGTAAAAAGGCAAATAAACAAAACAAAATGTTTATGATCAAATTACAACACAAGTTATATCGCCGGGGCCAGAATACCCCTATCGACGGTGCATCATTATATTAAGCTATACCACTTGACCATGAAAGCGTAGAAATGTAAGAGTAAGTGTTCGATAACATCTGCGAGGTAACAATTTAAGGGAATATCACAGTGGGCTGCCTCAGTGTCACAAAAAGTCAAATTTACGGATACCGATATTGTTGTGTTATCTAATGTGTTCAGGACATAAAACCCTTATGAATAAACTAACACGCAATGCGCACTTTATGGTATTAACGTAAATAATGCGATGCAACTGTTGGTGTGCTTTGATGTGCGTTTTGTCATAATTTTTATGACATATATATTGCATTTATAATATATGACCCGACATGAGACTTTTGGTCCAAATGCTCAAATGACGTTATTAAGTAAAATGACGTCAAAATAATGCATCAAATTATTATGGTTTTTAAGTGGATTTTCACCGGCCCACGAAAACTGTAAAAAGCTTTTCAGTGACAAAATTCCTTACAAGTGATATAAATATATGATATCTTTGCAAAATTATCTTATTAAAATAACCACCAATTTATTGATTAAACTGTAATGGCCATATAATTGACATGTACACCGTTTATGATGTTGTAGGCATGTTTTTCAATGTGGTGATATTGACATAAATAATAGGAATTTTTGTATTCTATATTTATGACTGGAATCTTCAAACGTTTCCCTTTCAAATGATACCAAATTCTTAATATCGCTTAAATTGCCATTTGGACCCAAAATGTCAGACTCGGACACATATGTATAGCTTAAAGTAGGATGATAAATAAAATCAGTTTCTTAAATCACTAACTGCTAAAAGTCGGTCTCAGATTATGATCAATATATATTCCAGCTTTTAGTACCACTTGTGATGCTCTTCAAAGAGTCAACAACGCTTGAAAATGTGCATTTCTTGTGTTTCCTAAAAGGTTGGCGATATTGCAAACATATACAGATACGCTTAAATAAAACGGTGTCTGGTGCAAATGAATAGTTTACCTGAAATATCTGTTTCACGGCGAAGTTCAATTAATAATGCAGCTAACTGTTTTTGCGGAAAGATAAACGAAAACAATGCCAAGAAATAGATCTAATAGTCTTTTGTTTTTAATGTCTGTGCTTAGGCAAGTCTACTGTTGTATCCGCAGAACATTTAACAAAACAGAACTGTCGAGTCATATTTTATTTTTATTTTTGTTTATTATGACATCGGTTTCGATGAGCCATCTCGATGTGCATGATTATGAAAATTAAAATTAAAGATTAGCGCAATTGTTTAATCTTCGGCTTTGTAGAAGTTTTATCAACCTAATATATATAAAAAGATGGCATTTAAGCACTATTCACTCAGACGATGTTTAAAATATTTAAAAATTAAAATTTTAAAACAATCGTTTTATTGATATGAGGGGATGTAATTAGATTTCATCTTAATAACAGTTTCCATTAGTCCAGATAAGGCGCGTAAGGGGGTGATTTACCCCCTGAAAACGGGCATTTACGCGCTAGGTGGGATTTCTGAGCGTACATTTACGCGTTTAATTTCTAAGCAAAGGGGTAAGATACGCTCAAATTAAAATTTCAGCGCGTACATTTCATAGTTTGGTTTCGTTTGCTCATAAAAATTGGTGTTCGTTGGCCACCTTATTTAAAAGCGCCTGCGTAACCATAAACATATTAATAAATTCTTATGTCTATGTGCATAGCGTATATAAAATCGTGACTGTATATTTTCCGTTTTTTGTCGTACTGCTTATCTGGGTTTTTTTGCAATTGCACGTGTAAAGCTGGCTTTAAAAAAATAGCGTTCCATTTTTATGGACCATTACCCATAAAGCGGACATGTTAACTTGATTATTAACATTTCTTACGACAAAATATGTTCTTTTAAATTATGAATACTATTCAGATAGTGTTGTTATGGTTTTTGTGTCAACACATGTTAAGAAACTCTGCGTGATTGTCTGCTTACTGAGTACTGCCCCCGCATTCTGTTGATGTACATTCTTTTAAATTAGTATCTGGAGTTGTTTTTACACAGGTCTGTTGAAGATAAATAATTATTTAGATGTATAATATACAAACACAATTATAGAAAAATGTGTTTCTGTACATTTACACTTTGATTGTTTAATAAGGAGTACATTTACTCCCTGGGTTTGAAATTAGGGAGTACTTTACCCCCTCACTCGTTTAGGAGAGCGTACATTTACTCC
>Ga0224511_10000508_pt1 | contig 18954 bp, 5 predicted proteins | sample SF_May12_sed_USG_2_FD_169988 | JGI IMG/M metagenome (GOLD analysis project Ga0224511, IMG submission 169988) | Sediment microbial communities from San Francisco Bay, California, United States - SF_May12_sed_USGS_8_1 | ecosystem: Environmental > Aquatic > Marine > Sediment | place: USA...
CACAAATCACAAATACATCACACAGTGACATCTGCATCTATCACTTGATGTAAACATGCCACAATCAACGTGACTTGTATATAATAGTAGGCAAAAACTGTTAACATAACTTGTCCAAAGGGTTTCAAATATGTTCCAATGCTTCTGGTTTATCTCAGTAGTATTTAATCGGTATTTTTATTTAACCCTGATCAGCCAATTTAATACAGACTACAGTAAAATACATATTTGCCATGGTGCCCTCTAGCTTCTTTATTTGTAACATTGTTTCTTTATTTGTAACATTGTTTCTTCTTTATTTGTAACATTGTTTCTTCTTTGTTTGTAACATTGTTTCTTCTTTATTTGTAACATTGTTTCTTCTTTATTTGTAACATTGTTTCTTCTTTATTTGTAACATTGTTTATTTGTAACATTGTTTCTTCAAAAATCACTCCAATTTAAATTTCGATACATTCGTTTAGAGATGGGTTATATTCGTACGCACAAAGTCAATTGACTTTTATTTGCTTAAACGGCTTACGGCATTTCGACATCCTTGTAATAATTGTTAAGGACACGTTTACTCTTAAGGTAGAGGACGTTATATGAATATTACACATGTGCCAAATCGCATCCTTTTAAGTCCGACAAGTTATCCCTCTAGCGCAGTACGAACATCCTTTATCACTGAATGCATTGTTGAATGCGTTATCTTAACTCAATTGTTGGTATCAAAGACTTCTCACAACTGCAACGTCTTCAACATCTACCAATTCATCACGGAAAGTGTGCCGGTTTTCTATCAACTGCCAATGGCTACAGACAGGCTTACATAACAAGATAAAATCAAGTCCTATTCACAAGGTTCATTTACAATGTTATTCTTGTTGTTAATGCTAGTGGTTTTGTCCTGGACATGATGATTTGTATGATGATTTATAACGTCTTATGCTTTTCTGATAACAGTGCATATAAAAATACGTACCAGTAATACGTTATTAAAATCCGGAAGCAGTAATCGCCATTTAAATTTGATTTTTATCACTAACAATGCACACACCTACTTACATGTATGCATTTTGACTAAAGTAAAAAAAAATATCACACATACTATGTGCTTATTATTGACACCATCTTGTGCGATAAAGTTGTTGTCTTCATGAAAGCTAAAATTTAATTTTATCATATTTTTGGTGGAAATCTGTCTCAATATTTATATTGTTAGGACAACAAATTTACCAGAGGGAAATATGATTATGTACAATTATGTTTCCAGTTACAACATTTTCACTCCCATCGGACATATAATTGTATCGATTTGTCAGAACTACTCCGGTACGACTTCCCATAAATCCCTCTACACGCAACAGATAAACATTGAAATATCATCAGCACGTGTGTTAGTGTAGTTGTAAACACCTTATATCATGTCAATGTCAGAAACTGGGAATCTGAGTAGGGATATTATATTAAATCATATGTTGTATATATGTTTGCCTAATAAAGATGATTATTATTCATTTAATAACACTAAAGTGTGTATTGCAATTTAAGTTTGGTAACACATGAACAATAATATTAACACTATCGTCAGCTTTGAAGAATAACGTAACACATTTATACAAATAAATAAGTTATTGCACTTCTTAAGTATATTCTGCTCCAATATTTTTGTCCCCGAATAAATACAGATTCAAATACTAACAATACATAATGGCAGGACACAGGAACCAGATAGAATACAACGCGACATTAAATTCACAACGTGGCTTTTCATCCTGTAATGGTATTACCATTTAAATTGTTTTTCGCGGTTATGGTCCCTGTACTGGTAATCCTCATATAATGACATAATGGACAGTTCCACAACTGGCAATCATGATCATTTATAACTGTACATGGTCAATTTTAATCCAATAGATTAGGATTATATTGTCAGGTGACAATCTGACCTAGTATATACAATAGCAAGCGTACTTCCTGTTTGTGATAAACCTTATCACACGAACAATGGATTTCAGCAAATGTGGGCGGAGATTAAAATTTGTGGAACCATGCATTCTGTTTATATTAAACATTAGACTTTTATCTAGGCTTATTTTTATTATAATCTTTGTTTCAAAATACATTTTTCAATGCACGTTTGATTTACTAGCAACGTATCTTAAGATTAGGAACCCATTGGTAAAACATACTTCATAATAATTACATGACATCGTAAAGCATGTTAACAGTAATTATGTGTCGTAGTGTGCAACAATTTATGAGTTTAAAATCTAGCGATAATTCGATGGGAAAACATACGGACATTGCCAGTGATAGACGAGATATCAAATCACGTTATATTGCAATAATGCCTGTAGATGCTAATGAAACTGGACATATTTTCATTTTTACTATCAAAGTAGGTTATAAAATAGATTTATCTGTCTCCTAATGATGCTCTTTAAAGATACAACATTCAAATCAATAACCGCACAGGCGTTTGTGTACAGACTGTTGTAATAAGCAAACACAAAAGGTCAGTTTGGTATTACATGTGAGAGATTTATAAACAATAAATCAATTTAATGAAATTAACCTTCGTTTATTTAAGATTATATATTTACCTTAGATTCCCTGTCAAGGACGTTCTTACAACAAATATTATCATATATTCTTCAAAGTCGACCTTGTACTATTTTTCTGGAAAAAAAACCTTGTGGTATATGTATTACCCTCAAATATGCAACCAATAAAGCACTCTAGTCACTTTTTGCATCTGCTGTTCTTGTTATTCATCATTCATTATGCATACAAACAAATCAAGATAAAGATAAACCAGGTAAGAACAAAGCGCAATATATTGCCATAAAAACAACAGTCATAAGACCTTTGTTCGCGGGAACATACGTTATAACCTATACTTAAACGCAAATTCTTATTGCAAACCCATGCACACGAAATAAAGATAAACAGTATCAGAATAATGCATGATCAATTGCCTTAAAGAACAACATTAATTAGACTTTGGATTATCAATTCGCGGGCATGTACGTAATAACCTATACTTAAATAAAAATTCATATAGTAATTCCATACATATGTAGGAAGTAATTAACTGCCTAATCAAATACACAATGTTATAAGTACAACGTTTTTAAAAATAAACAGTTTGTTAAAAACTGGTAAAGCAATAACTAAAGTTATTAATACTTTCTACAAAAACAATATCTCTATAAGCACTAAAAAGTAAAACAAAACAACTTCCTCTACCCTTCTCTTTTACATGCAAAACACAACAATCTATTGTTCATACCTGATATATTTGACGCAAAAAGTTCCGACAAAATGCTCTTGAACTCAGGCCTTTTATCAACAAAATCAAACGTCAATCAATAGAAAGCAAACGCATTTCCTAACATTGATATGGAAATAAAAGTGATCTTAGCTTCTCATAGTTGTATGGAATAATTATTGCGTGGTAATTCAATAAAAAATTGAGCAAAGAAAGTCCTAAGGAAGCATAGCTCGCATGAGAACAATAGCAGCCTCAGATTTATTAAAGCTGTTCATCAATGGTAATGAATGGTGTCACATCGTCGACGCTTCATAGCAAATGAGCGGAATCCTATTTAAAAACCAAAACAATATGTAATCCTTGTTCCCAGAGGACCAGAAATATAAAAGCCTTTTAATACGAGATAGTGTTTCACAACTTCCATCTCCTTTAGAGTTTTATGTTTAGGTTAAAGCACACATAACAATTGATGTAAAAGTAGGTAATAGTTGAGCCTGAAAGCCATTCTTGACTATTCATAATATATTGTATCTTTAGTGTTTTTCAAGTACGAAATACAGTGCGCTTTGCTTTCCACCCGAGTGGTTAGATTACGAGTGCGATTCTACGCGATATGTTATGTTTCTGATACGTTTTTGACAATATAATTCAAAATATTATATTTTTTCTTTGAAATATTAATTATTTGTTGTTTACTTCATACCGATTTATATTTGTAATATAGCTGGGTTACGTCTTTCTATACAAACATAAATCTGAAGGTAAAAGTCCAATATAAACGGGCAGTTTTTTGGCAAAACGACCACCGCAACAAAGAAAGCTAACATAATAATAAACACAAAACAAAACCTAACACATGCGCTACATGGAACATGGAATATCTCTAATATGTGTTTTCGGTTTCTTTTAACAAATATTATTCTTCCCAAAAATGTTTATTTACCATTATGGTACGGTCAATGATGGTCAAGGCTGCATTCGCGATTAGTTTTATTTGAGACGCAATCAAGAGTGACGGATGAAGGTATCAACACGCTTTGTATTCAAATAACGGCCTGATCGCTAATGAAACTAGACATATTTGCATATTTACCGTCTGCAACAGGAATAAAAAACCGTAACCTTTGCTAAATTACCTAAAACCAGTTTGTATGTAATATTTATGTCTCAAATCAATCTGCTTAGTATAATCATTTGGGCAACGCTCATACTTACAACTTGTAATAAACATTTAAATTCAATATTAAAGCTGCTTCTTACGACAATATCAATTTGCAACTTTTTTAGAAAAAGTGTATTCCCAATCACAAATTATTAAAAATAGCCAGTGACATATACAATCACTTCCCGTCTCAGATCAAAAATGTTTTATGCAATGTTATTGCATATGTAAATTGTAAAAATGAAATATATTTTTAATTTAGGTAAAATAATCCATATTAAACATTTTGAAACATAGAGAGTTTCATTTTAGCTCAAATCTCGAACAACCAATCTTTATGCCAACAGTCTAAATCAATGAGTAACGTTATTCTGAATTACTCAACAAGTAGTGATATGTTCTTATTTGTTGAAACATGTATGTTAAAATATTCATAAGGTATAGATACTAAAATTGAGAAATATTTTTCGCGATATGTTATGTTAACAACATTCGAATCGTTTGTAAAAGCGGACTCGAGCAAAATGCTTGGATGTATAAACGCTCTATAAAACTATTGTAAAATCGACAGTTCGTTATGAAATAACAAAAACAATCTCATTATTCTATCAAAAAAAATAAAGTAAACTTTTGTCAGGAATATATTGCTCTTACATTCATTTATCAAGTGTGCTAATACAACTAATCTCAATGATTATTCAATGCTTCCAAAACGGATTTTGATGCGGATATTGTAGAATATTGTTAAACAATTGGTTCTATTTATTTCGCTCTTGACCTTTATTGGTTTAAAACACCTACACGCCATTGTAGTTGTTTTACATTAAACTACAACAATGAGTTCGTTTCCTAAGTTGTGCATGTTTGTATTGGATATACATTGTGCAAATAAAACCTAATGAATGAAAGAAAAACAAATCGTACGATTACAATTTGAATTGATATACATGTATTGACCTGTACGCAAAGTCCTGCTGAAATTTAACATACTGAGATGGTTTGCAAGCTTTTTGTTTTTAAATCTCTTTACTGTACAATAACATTGGATCTGTTCTAGACATATACATTGTACTGACCTTTCATCTCACTATATATTTTTTCTAAATGTCTGTTGCGTCATGGTGTGCTACGTGTTTTTGTGTCGTTCTGTGCATTGGTTTTTGTACGGGCCGTTTTGTCATGGTGCCCTTAAACTTGACATATCTACATTGTTTACAACATTCTTTCTTTGAACATCTCTTAAATTTATATTATTATGTCAAGTTCACTATTGATTTATTATTCCTAAATTATATTCTCTCACATGCTCTCATATTTTCTCTTCTACCTAGTTACACATAATGATTACTCGTTTATTCATTAGTATATCAATATAGACGACTCAAAATGGTTACATTCTATTATCTGAAGTGCAACAACGGGATGCAGATTATCTGTTCATTTCCGAGAACAAAACAGCCTTTTTGTTCATTATTGTAATCACTATTACCAACAGAGAAGACGAAATACTCTTGAACTTTAGCCTGTTATCAACGAAATCAAACGTAAATCAATAGCAAACAAACGCATTTCCTGGCATTGATATAGAGATTAAAGTGATAACAGCAGGCTCGTCTTGGCATGGAATAATTATTAGTAGACTGCTTTGCATTCGATATAGTTTTTCCGCGACACCACTTTGCGATAGGAAAGAAAATGTTATCTCATTGTAAGATATACAAAACAATTTATTCCGGCGGTATGCAGATAATGCGTAACGATATGCTTTTAACAAACAAACATTTTGAGAAAGCGCATTATTATAAAACAAACGATAATTTGCATTTTTAAAAGTCAATGCGATATTGTTTATTCTCTATTTAATGTGTTAATACCCTTCATGACGAAATGTTATATAGTATTTGTCTATGGCTGTAAACGATGATACATGTAATGCCAATAAACTTCATGTTATGTTATAATTGTCATATATAATTTTTAAACTAGATTCAAAGATACCTAGTAAATATATCTTGAAGTGAGAAACAACGGCAATCGCGTACATATGTTTTGTCACTTGTGTTTTTTTCACTGGATAAAACATGAAGCTTAGTTGGATATATGTTTTCTTGTCTGTACATATAACCTGAGATTATGGCGAACAATAATAAATGGATGTTGTAGAATAATATTACTCATCTTGATATTGCTGGATTTTGTATAAAGTCTTCTTGATGTTATAAAACACACACAGGCGTAATTCATTACTGAAACATTATGCTGTTGTGGGACAACATCAGTATAGTAAATACATCACAATGCATCAAAATGGACACTTTAAAGAAGCCTTCGACTCCCTAGAGACTTCAAATTGTCAAGGCAGAAATGTGATAGTTAACTAAGAGCATTACTTAGAAACAACATTTTATTTATAGGGCATTTTTGTATTCCTTTAGTTTGTGAGGTTTATTTATTTATATAACAATTTGTATAATGAAAATATAATTTTGCTAATCAAATGCATATTGCAAGAAGGGACTCAGAATTGCGAAGAAAGCTCAGACACTTATACATGGTCTCTCTTCTTAGTATTCTTAATTGTCATAAGATTACTTTAAATGTTTCTAAATGATTATAGAAAGCTGACGAATACGAGAATTCCTCATGGCGTGCTAATGGTCAATAAAGCTTTTAAACATTTTTATTTTTTCTACAACTAGAACTGTCTATGTGGGCTCGGGGTAATAATAATAGCTGTCGAAAAGGCATAGACGTCTTTGTTACTGTTTAAAAGGGGACAAACATTAAAGATGTGATGTATACATGTATATACATGTATTGATACCCTTATAATTGGTTACAAACTTTCAATATGTTAAATACACTAAATAAAATAGCATTGCAAAAAGAATGGCAATTTTCCGTGACAGATAATGTTTTTGCAGTGGACAAGTATGAGCGCAAAAACAACAAAACAAGCAAACAAAAAATACTTGTCAGAGTCGAGAATCAAATCCGAGATCTCTGGCACAGCAGTCTAAAGACTTACTTATCGGCCACCTAGACAACTGAACATATCGATTGTACTTTAAAGAAATATGCCAACAATTCTGATCGACAGATGAAGACATAGCACATTAAAGTGAGCGAATATTGGTTCTACAAACATTTTTTAATTAGTATGGCATATTCATTTTTTTTCTTGAGATCTTTTTGGATTTTATTTGACATAACTTGTTATGTTTGGGCATGCCGCTCTAATTATGTTCTACGTTGAAAACAATGAATCCAATTAACCAAAATTTATTCATTGGAAATTGGAAGTATTTTATTTAAATAACTCATTAATATAAACTTAATTGTGTGTCTACTAATATATAAAACAATGTGATTTAGATGCAAACGTGATATGTATTTACAGAACACAATTACGTTATCCTTCAAACTAGCAAAGCTTAGCCCTGTGTATCAGAAGATGGTGGCTTCGAGAAAGATGTTCGATTGCGTCACATTGTCATTTTGACATTATACACCTATGCCAAGTAGGCATGGTTCAGCAGTACCGGTTTAAACTGTAGACAGTGACAAATAACTTCAGGAGAAATGCGTAAATAAAGCCCATAAAATATGTATGGTTAAACATTTATGAGGTTGTAAAAAATGCCTTGAAGGAAAGTCTACATACTTTGGTGAAGGCCAAAAATCTGTTTAACGTGTTTCGATAACGTTCTGCTTACTTATATGAGATAAGGTAAAAACCTTTTTGTTTTCTTACACATACTTTTACAACAAACATACACAATCTTCAGAGGTAGATAATGTAAACATGCTCAAAAATATAGACATATATTTGTGACCAGGCCATCTCGACCAGTTTTAATGTCGTAATGGTCTGTATTAAAGATATAGCATATGATAAACCATCTCTGCACTTGCCTAACTGTTACGCAGTTTATTATAAACACAATGTAATTCAAAGAAAGAATGTTGTAAACAATGTAGACATGTCAAGTTTAATGGCACCATGACATAATGGTCCGTACAAAAACACACAGAACAACACAAAAACACGCAGAACCCCAAGACGCAATAGACATTCAGAAAAAACTACGAGTATTTGTTTGTGCTTTTTTATAAATCAAATCGTGTGCCTTAAAATAATTGTTTTGAAAGCAAACGGTTATTGTCTTCTACATTTCATTACTAATGTGCAATGGCACGTTTGGGTTTGTATAAGCGCAAATGTTGCAATGGTTAAACGAAGTGTGCCATAATAATATTTTTGAAAATTACAAAAAACATTCCTTGCGATTGTGATATACTTAATGTATGTTACGCCTTGTTCTGTGTGTTTTGTGCTGTTCCAAGTGTTGACCCTGTCTACAGTGTTTGCAACATCTTTCCTTGAACATCTTTTCAATTTATATTATTACAAAAATACGTTTTCATATAAAAATATAATTGTAATCTTTAATGGAACTTCCCAGCGCTCTGCGTATTTATAACTCGCATATAATTCGTCCTAATGTTTTTATCATCATTCATGACATGTTAGCCTATTTTTAAACTAGTTTACAACATCACTTATACTAAATAACGTGACACAAACAGTGCACATTTTCGGCATTGACCTGTTTCTGACTTCGTTGTGCGTCCACGGTGTACTAAAGTCGCAAATGGGCGGAACCGTGCATCGGCCTTTAAGCTGATCGTGGATACTTATAACATGCATTTATTTATATGTTATCTGATGTTTAACTTCATAATACAAATGATTTAACTTATTAAAACACAGTAAACGAAACACCCAATTCAAACGCAACATAATATTAAATTTCCTTTAAAAGACATCAGCAGATATAGGTGATATTAGTTGTCACAATATGATTAATCACGGGCGCGTCGCAGGTCACGGCTTTTAGCAATTTCTATTTTTGTGATAAACGTTTTAGAACTTAAGCAAGTCAAGGCCGTTGTTACGCTTTTCGAAAGTCAATAGACTAAATGTAAGATTCCCATCATCGTGTACTTATATTTTTCTGATCCTCTGGGATAGTGGATTATATATGTTGTTTAAATTTGAAAACAAAACTCATGCGCTAAGGGCATCAGTGGTGTGGTATCTTTCATTACCATTGATGAACAGCTTTAATAAAACTGACGCTGCTACTTTCCCTATGCCAGCTATGCTTTCTTATGACTTTCCTCTTCACTCATATTAATCAATAAAATTGTCAAGCGAAAAAACACCACCATAAAAACTTATTGGTTTGTGGAGATTTACTATTTTGACACTAGACAGTGATAAAATTAAAACCAGCACGTCTTTAAAAAGTTTCTTAAGAGAATACAATTTATTAATAATCATTATGTTGGTTTTTTGTATCATGTTGCAATTCCAGCAAATGTCTTGAAACTAAACAAAGGGCCTACGTGAAAGTAGATGAATTCTTTGATTCCAAAAAGTTTGTGAACACTTGAATGAAGAATAAGTATCAGTGGCAGACCAAATGTTTTGGAAATGATTATACAAATACAGTGTAGTCTTCTTTTTAAAAACATCTTTTCGAAAGACACATACAGTTATTTTGCAGTGAGTTTATCAAAAATACCCACAATATGACACTATTGAGAAATCCCCGACTGTTCTGTGGATTTAAGGTGTCTAGACGCAATTAGACAGACATGTTTGTAGCATTTAAAAAAACACGATATCTAAGCAATTAAGTACATATCGACATGTTGAAAAAACAGGAAGATTCCACGAGGGGAAGCTGATTTCTGAATTTATTATGTATTTCATATTGTAATGTAATATGACTAATCATGACTGAACTCTAAACGTTAGCGATAAAAAGTTCAATAGATTAAGTACTCATTTAAAAAACGCAACCCTTAAATGACTCACAAATCGTTATGTACAAGAGTAAAACGGAGTTGTGACGTAATTTGATTTTTAAAAAAGAACTATGATCATCTTGGTCTTACTTTAATGTTTAATAAAGAAAACAAAAATGTGGATTCTTTTATTATCTGTAAATATCACTAAATAATGATATCAAGAACAAAAGTTAGTGAAGCCATTTCGTGCGCGTTCAAACTGCATAAACATATAGACAATATGACGTCATAACGTTAAATTTCTGGGACGTTTTAATACCTGTATAGATGAGGTAAAACATTTACAACATGCATTGCTTTAAAATTATGTTAAAATATAAAATGTGTCTATAAAGAAACTTGTGATATGCTGCATTGCCAATTAAAAAACTATGGGCCGGTTGGGTATATGTTTCAATTGACTCGAGCATACCGCCTTTGTAAGAGAACAAAGACCATAAACGGTCAAACACTACTTTAAAGTTTTATAAATAGAAAGTAAACCAACTTTTGTTTAGAATATCTTGACATAACCTTCAGTTATCGTGGGTGTTCAATGCGTCACTGCAGTTAATTTACTTGACTTTTAGAAATAGTATATTGTACCCAATATTGAATCACATCGACCAGCAATCAGTTTTGTTTAGCTCGCTCTTGACCTATCATCGGTATATTACAGTTAAAGATTTCTATTAACTGCAACAAACATAGACTGTAATTTATATACAAATTGCTACCCTAACACACTAACATGTGTTCGTGTTTGAATATTACAAATACATGTAAACCTATTTGATCTTTTCTCTAGTTGCAGTTGTCATTATTTTATTTTCTGGTTAAATTATTTTCATTAAAGGATCATATAGTGTTTAGTTAACATTGTCGTATGTGCCTAACGTTATAAAAAATTGTCATGTTAAAAATGATTACAATGAGAAAATAGGCATGTAAGAAGCAGGTAGCGATCTGAAATATATCTAAGTAATGGTTTTACAATTGTGTTGCTTCCAAACTAACTGTTTAACATTGAAAATGTAAATAGAGGGCAAATACTAACTTTTTATTTCGTTACATAAAAAATTATTATACCAAATACTCTGTAGACTAATTACAATCAAACAGAGACATTTTTTCGACCTATATTGTTTATAAGTGTATCTATTATTTACATCGTTATTTACCAACTGGTAGCATTTAAATATAATATACATAATTATTATGTATATGAGATGCAAAACCGAGATGCTGACGTCCTCTTGTTCATTATTGTAATCACAAAAACCAACAGAGAAGACAGCGTGCAATTAAACTATAATCCTTTTATCAATGGAAATCATACGTTAATCAATAGCAAGCACACGCATTTCCAGACATGGGCATGGAGATTAAAGAGATAACAGCGGTCTCGCCTTGGCATGGAATAATGATTCGAAGTCTACTTTGCATTTGATATACGTGTGATAATTAAATTTTGTTTCTTCAAAACTAGTATGCGAAATGAAAACAAAATGTTAAAAAAAAATGTTACCACGCTGTAATGTATGTATCACATTTCTTTTCTTGTTCACGTGTGTTTTTCTACGGATGTTTTGTGATTACTGTTCATATGACAATGCCAAAGAAATACAAAGCTATTTAAACAATTCAAAAAGTATAAAAAGTAGGACGCCGAATTGTACCGTTTTTGCGTGTTTTTGATAGATTTGATAGATTTTGTTATCGCGTGTTTAATACAAAAAATACTTTCATTTCTCAGGAATGACCTTGTTTGATGTATCTTTCTTTTCTGTCTGTTCACATATGTTTCCTACATGTTCGTGTTTAGTAATTGGTAACAGATATATGTTTTCTAATAGAAAAAACAACAAAAACAAAACATAAGAAAAAACGTAATCGCCAATGCTAGCTCATGCATTTTAATAGCCTCCAAATTTCATTGGCGAACTATAACAAACATGGTGTGATGTAAAATTAATATTGACAAATTGTTTTTTAATAACGCATAGCAAAAGAAATCAACTAAAATATCCTATTTTACTGGCATGTTTTGGATATGAAAAATGACATTAACTAGGTGTGTCCTTTTTATCGGCCAGCTATTTAGAACAAAGTGAGCCATGTTTGGTCGGGTGCGAGTAAATTATGCTGGTTTAATGGATAAATCACAATAAAAATCTACATTGTATATGTTAAAATAGTTTGAGCAATCTTGACGGAAATTATAACTATTCAGATAAATAGAAATATATAAATTAAAGAGCGAAATAAAAACAAAGGGCCTCGCGTACCATGAGTTTTGAAAGATGTTTTAAAACAAGCAACAGCTATAGAGATAATGTTAAGTATGCTTTTCGACTATGTTTGAAAAACATAATATTATTGTAAATGATTATAAATGGTTGTTAAGATATATTTACCTTGATTTTGCTGAATTTTTATAAGTCTCCCTGGTGCCAAACACTTAAATACAACTCTTTACTAAACCGTGTTGTTCTGGGACAAATCATTATGATAAATAAATCACGATGCATCACAATGGACACTTAAGAGAAACCGTATGCACCCTTGGGATTTCTTATTGTCAAAACAGAAAAATGTGTGCTAAATAGTGGCAACCCAAGAGCAGGACATTACCTAGAAACGACATTTGATACTAAATGTGTTTCCTCTGTGTGTGTACTGTATATAGTTATGCAAGATGGCTGTATGTTTATTTATGTACATGTATATCAAATATTTAAAATGGTACCTTCAATCATTCTTTTTTTACGAACATATTGAGAGTTGTCACGTTTGGGGGTTGCCATTGCACAAATCAAAGCTAATGTTTAACGAAAGATAGCTCAATGGAAAAACCAGACATGGTTTAGCTGAAAACCAATCTGACACAGGGACAATTTATTTTTGTTTTGGAATAATTAAATTATCAGTGAATGCCATAGTTATTACGGATTTACTTAAACCAGTATGTCTTTCAAAAATATTATATCGAGAATATGTTATGTTAAATATTATTAAGCCATTCCAGTACATGCTTTGCAATTCACAAATGCGGCAACACATGGCCAACATGGAATCAATTACCTACATTGATCTAAAAATAAAACGTTAATGATTGTATGGCAGACAGGTTAGGGTTTGAATAAAACAAGTTCCCCTGTAACATGTAATTTGATCCCTGAAACAGGTGTACAAAACACTCAATATAATAATGTTATAGCCAAATATAAAACAAGTCAAAATGTTTAAAGTGAATGTTAGCAAAATGCAAATGTATACTGTAACCCGATAGTTCTGTTCTGTTGTAAAATAATTTGAATATATAAATTCTTGTGGTATTTTTTACCAAAAAGTTCTTTAGATTGTTATCACTTTATAGAAACCGCAAAGGTCCTGAGATGATTTTTGAAGTTTTCAAAAACTGTGTGTGTGTGTTAATAAAAGTGTGAGGTAACATAAACTTATAAAGTAAAGAACAATTATGCCGGGTGTTTTTGTTGTTTAATTTTAATTTACTCAATGTCATAATACAAAGGCAACATCGATTGAATATATAAAACATAAAGAAACAATGCAATGGCACACTTGCAGACATACCCATGTTAACAAAAACTAGTTGCGTGCACATATTCAATTTAGCTTCTTAGACAAGTCCATGTTTCCAGAAAGATAACACGTATGTCTTGACGGGGAGTGCTGATTCGCATTAATTAGTGAACCAACGTCGGAGAAATATAAACACTATAAAATATTATATAAACGCAGACGCATATCTAGTAAATAAAAAGTGCTTATGCAATTATAGGATTTTCTTTCATATGACTCAGTTAATTGTTCGTGTTTGTGACCAAAATTCATAACTTGGCATTAGAAGACCATTGGTTGGATTAATCTCTAATCTGTTAAAAACACAATCAAACTCCAACATTGATTTGTGAGTTGAGCACCTTCAGTTTAACAATCACAAAGCAATATCTAAGAGACATTATAGAGTCCTACAGTAAAATGTCTAAATCTCTAAAGCATATAGGACTTTGTTTAAAAATAAACAACAAAAACAAAATCTTAGCTAAAAACGAACATAATAGGGTGTGTATATAACACTTGGACCATATTAACAATATATTTCTAATTACTGTCTTTGAACATGTATTATATTATTTTTAGGATATTGAAATGTATCTACCTAAAACGTGTTTTCTGTTCCGTATTTTAATATTTAAACATCAACAGAAGGCAAATAAGACAGCATATTACAAAGAAACCATAATAAAACATTATGTTTGTTACTGATATATTTAACACCAACAACGTAACCACAATGGTATTGAACTACAACCATGCACGCGTTAATCAATATCAAGCAAACGCATTTTCTGACTTGAATATGGCGATCAAAGTGATAAGACCGTTCTCGTCTTGGCATGGAATAAATATTCGAAACCAGCTTTCCATTTCTTAGTGTTATTATAATCAATGTGCTAAATAAATATGAAATGTTACCGCACTGTTATACAACACATATCTTTGTAAAGGATGATACTGTGGTTATTTGTTATAAAACCAAAGAAGCGCAAATGTATGCAAATATATCACCTTTAAAACAACTAAACTTACTCAAATAGTTTTAATTCATTTTGGACTGAAAATTAAAAATTATTCGTTCCCCAATGGTATGTTAAATGGCATAATTGTTTGTTTACAAATGCTTTTATATGACGTTGTTTAAGTTACCGTCAGATGACATATGTTTCATCGACGTTTTGGTTGTAAGCTATATGTAAATGAAAAAGCTTCGTTCGAAAAATAACGCATCACTGATGCTATATCATACTTTTAAATGCTCCCAAATTACATGAAAAAACTTAAAGTATACATGAGATGCAAGCGTAAACCTAACACTATGTTTATTTAAGATTACAAATAGAAAAATCAAACTAACTCCGGCCCTTTAATGTTCATGTTTGTGTAAGAAACTGAGATAGTTTTACTCAACATTTCTTAGAAAATTCATTTGAAGAAATCTAAAATAAAAAAATAAAAATGGAAAAGTCCAAAACACACACAAAATAATTTATTCTGAATGTCTGTTACGTCTTGTTGTTCTGCGTGTTTTGTGCTGTTCTACGTGTTTGTTGTTGTACGGGCCATTTTGCCATGGTTCCCCTAAACTTGACTTGTCTACATTGTTTAGAACATTGTTTTCTTTGAATATCTCTTCAATTTATATAAGTTGACAATTAGTTTACCTATGTTTCTGTGTTGTGTATAAGATCTCCTAAGTGAAACAAAACACTGGCATATATAATCTTTACTGAAACGTTTTGTTGTCGCAGGACAAAATTATTATGGTAAATAAATCACAATGCATCAAAATGGACACTTTAAAGAAGCGATGGGCTCCCTCTGGCATTCTAATTGTCTACGCAGAAATGCGGGCACCGCTTAACCAAGGAGTTAGAAACGTCATGTTATACACAGTATGTGTGTTATATTTCTTTTTATGGCTTAGATATGTATTCAATGTGTTGTTTCAAGTTCATTTATATATATAGTAATGTCAACTTTTTCAAAACAATACCATATATTCGGTATTCGGAAAGAATTGTTACGCTCGTACGCTTTATATTAAGAACCAAAATGAAATATCTTTAAACAAACAATCTTAACTATCCTTGAAATAACTCAATAAGTACTAACTAATTTAAGAGAATTGAATTTAATTGTGGATTGTAAATGCAAGTGTTTGTTAAAATAAACAGATATTCAACAGCGGGATGGTTTAATCCAAAGAAATTACTTCAATTGTTTCTGAGTGAATATAAAACCAAACACATCTAAAATAATTCCTTTTTGCAAGAACATGGTCAATAAAGCTTTTAAACATTTCTTCTTTTTTGTCCTAAACCATAATTGAAATAATTACAGTCTGTGTGGGCTGAAATAAATAGTTATGGTTGTGTTGAAAGCATTAATGTCTATCTATTTGTGTTTGAACGAGAGAAAAACGTTTCCTTATAAACGTCAACAATGGGTGTATATTGTTTCTGCTAACATCTTTAAATGAGAGTAAAAACTTTATTATTTCTAGTTTTGTTTCAGTCAGAAACCATGTAGAATTTCTCTGCAATTCACAATTCACAGTGTAGTATTTTGATAGCGTTTTAATATTTGCAACTTTATCTAGTATGCTAACTTCTATAATGATTTGTTACATATATAGATGTACTGACGATGTCAAATTGATATAAAAATAAAATTTAATGCATCTGATCATTTACATCTTATTAGAGTGCTTACAGCCACTTTACATCGTCTATATCAACCGATTAAAAAACTAAGACTTTCTTAAGGTAGTCTCATTGTAATGGACTTCGAGGGTTACACATTTGTATTTTTTATCAAAATATAAACAAAAAAGTCTCATTAAAATGTGATACACTGTATATATTATGATTTTACTTTTCAACCATAGAAAATTTATTTTTAAAATGCACGTTACCTTCCTTTGCTTAAATTTTCAATATTGTTTACAAAATCAAATAAGCAAAAACTGTGAAAAGCGGTGTGGTGGATCGTCTCTAAATGACATATATTTAAATAAAATAAAGTTTTTTAAACTTCTATCTAGCTGCAAATCTGTGTATCCATTACAATGAGACTACCTTAAAATATGCCACGTAATTCCAGGCCTAGGCTTCTATGAATAGCAAAACGTTCGTGTTTTGGCAAACTTTTTGCTTACCTCAAGGTTAATATTTTTATGTTTCCTTGCACTTAATTTTATGATAAACATACAAATATCTCCAGACGTAGATAATGTAAACTTATTGACGAACATAGACGTATTTTTGTGACCTGGTCGTCTCGGCTATTATAAATATCGTAATGGTCTGTCTAATAGATATCGCAAATAATGAAACCAATGTTATACTGGCAAAACTGTAAAGCAGTTTATTACAAACACAAACTAAATCATATTAGTTAAAGAAATGCTCAAATAAATAAATGGTACAGACAAGCAGACTAAGTGAAGTTTAAGGAGATTTCTTTTCATGCGCCAAGGGGAGTAAGTGGTGTGGCATCTTTAATAAGCATTGATGAACAGCTGCAATAAAAACGGAGCTGCTATTTTCCCATTCTGGCTTTGCTTCCTAGGGACTTGCATTTTTATCTGATTAATCAAAAAAGTTTGTCAGGAATCAAACTGTAATATTATTAACACTCTTAGCCTATGTAACATGTGTGCGAAAGTCTCATTAAAATAATTTTTGGCAATGAATAAAGAAAATCACACCAAAATGACACTTTCGAGAAATCGCTGACTGGTTATATGTATTAACGTGTCTAGAAGAGTCCAGACAGACATGTCTGTTGCATGTGAAAATAAACCGATAGCTCATTAAGTTATGCAATATAATGCCAACTTTTACGCCTGTTTAAATTATGTTAGAATGTTATGCTACGGGCATTAATAAAACGCTAAATATTACAGGCGTGTTTGTATAAAATGCAAAGGTATACTGTTTTATAATAACTTTTGACGTGTTCACCTATAGACAGGTTGTAATTGCAAACATGTGTCAGGAATATAATTGTTTTGAATACATGAATTGTTTCATATTGTCCTTTAACTTGAATTATCTTAGAACAATATTATTCTTTAATCGGTAAATAATTCAACAGATTGAGATAAATTATCAAAAATCGAAAATTCCATAAAAGGCACACACACGCAACTGAAAAATACTAGGTCTTACAAATAAAAGCGAAACAATGTTGATTCAGTTTAACAGACTATTTTGTTAAATTAATATTTATCAATTTATATTACAAAGAAACTTATAACGTTTTTATTTCAATGTACTTGGTAAAAGAACACAATAGTGGAACACAATTGTGAGTATATCGTGCAATGGTCAAAAACACAAACACCAGCTACTGAAAATAAAACAAGGTAACATCTTGTTTACAAGAATACTAGTAGAGCACATTAAGCCTAATCTAAGAAAAGGGAAACATTCACAGAAAGCATAGTCTGCATGGGTAAAAGCAGGCAATTCCATTTTCCTGGAAGTACAACTCTGATGTCTCGACAGGAATGGGAAAATTGTTTATGTTGTGCTAAAGTGTTGATAAATATCAACTGATGACCAATAAAGGCGAACATTTGCCGCTATAAAATATTCATCATAAAATTTGGAGCATATCTTGAAAATTCAATAACGTGGGTATTAAAGTATCTTGTTATAAATATAACTGTGTTTAATTGTATGTCTTTGTGAACAACTTTCATGCTGTCATAAGTATTAGAAAGAAAATAACTTGTCTATCGCAAAGCAATGAAGTGACATCCCATAGTATTAAGTAAATGTTCATCTGCCTATCATACGAGACCGGCATAAGAGACTAGCATACGATGCCAGCATAAGAGACTAGCATACGATGCCAGCATAAGAGACTAGCATACGATGCCAGCATACGAGACCAGCAAAAGAGACTAGCATACGATGCCAGCATACGAGACCAGCATAAGAGACTAGCATACGAGACCAGCATAAGAGACTAGCATACGATGCCAGCATACGAGACCAGCATAAGAGACTAGCATACGAGACCAGCATACGAGACCAGCATAAGAGACTAGCATACGAGACCAGCATAAGAGACC
>Ga0224511_10000509_pt1 | contig 18939 bp, 11 predicted proteins | sample SF_May12_sed_USG_2_FD_169988 | JGI IMG/M metagenome (GOLD analysis project Ga0224511, IMG submission 169988) | Sediment microbial communities from San Francisco Bay, California, United States - SF_May12_sed_USGS_8_1 | ecosystem: Environmental > Aquatic > Marine > Sediment | place: USA...
ACCAGGTGGTAAAGCCTTTGATGTTAGATTAAGTTTGTTGGCTACTGGGTGCTGCTTCCCAAATATTTTACTCCAAAATATTTCATTCCGCCCCTAAATCTAATAGCGGTGAATTTTGCAAGCGTGTTGTTGATAGTGTTTAACACGACGTAATCCCCCTAAAACACTTGAAACTTTGTACGGCTTTGTTACCCACAAATATACATGTGTTTTGCGGTGTACTTCGTTGAGTAAGGAGGTCGATCAGGGACTGCCCCATTTACTCCACTACATACATGGTTTCCGCGAAGTATATATCCTTCGGTCATTGCCTTCAACTCAACATAGCCTATAGTGACGACCAAGCTTTTCTGTGTAAGGGCACGAATTCAGGCGAATCATTGATTTAAATGTTTTTAACATGCAAATTATGGTTGGGCTTTCCTAAGCTTAATCAAAAATGGGTTGAGCAGAAGCATCCTTGAGAATGAGGATGCGGCTTTACACACTGTTTTATTTTATCTTACGCTGGCCTAAATGATCGATTTAACGGGAAAGGATACGAGGGTTTTTTAAGGTTTTTGCTGTAAGTAATTGCAGTTTTGCTGTAAATAATCGCAGTTTGCTGTAAGTAATCGCAATTTGCTGTAAGTAATCGCAGTTTTGCTGTAAGTAGTCGCAGTTTGAGCCGTACACAGAGTTTGAGATTTTTTAGCAGTTTTGAAGGCTGAGAATGAAATAGACTTTAAGCCTACTTTTCCTAAGTATCTCAACCAATAGTTTCGTGTTCGGCGTAAAACACCAACACCCGAGAACAATTTCTAAATTTTGAACCACCTGGCTCTGATTGGTTTCGGATAGTGACGAATTTTTCATATCATTCGATTTAATGAATTTTGTTTTGCATTGGAAATTTCAATAAGACCCCGTACAGGCCATGAACAGCAGAAAAACTTTACTCAATCAAAAGCAAGAGGCTAATTTAGAGTTCAGTAGACAGTTTAGGTTGAAATCTTTTGTGCGGTGTTTCATCGGCGGCATGGAAACAAGATTTCAGGCCTATCGAGTTTACCCTAAACACGGGGATAAGTAGATAAGTCTTCTCACAAGTGTAGAAATAAACACTAACACGTGTTAATACTGAGCTAAGCCTCACTCAGAAACACTCGATTGACACTGAAAAAAACACTATAATCGTGTTTAAACAAGTTTGTGGTTTCCGTCGGAATTCGGCTGCTTGTTCTCCGTTTCTATTTAGCTATTGTTGTAAAGAATGAATTTTGCAGCTATAAATTAGAATTAAGAACGCGTTGATGGAATCTCTGCTATCAATGTTTATTATCTCGCTAGAGATAAAGAAACAAAGATATACCGACGAGGGATCATCTCATTGTTATAATTATTACAAACCTTTTATTACAAATGGAGTAAATCAGTGCAGTGCATTCATAGATAGAGGTCAAGATTGACGGGCATGCGGGAATGCCATGGGAGGTTTCAATGGTTACTTTGCCCACTGCCCATCAACTAGATATGTGATCGCATGGGTTGGCATCGGACATGCGGTCACGTTTCGTGCGTACGGTTTAGTAGGAAGTGTGTGATGTACTCAACAGGAAATGGAGAGATGGACTGAACGTTACACAATGATGAGAATCCGCTAGGTCATGGAATACAGTTTAAAATACAACCCGTTCCTTATCTCTGCATACAGGGTAGTGAGCAGAGACTGTATGAACCTCTGCCTGTACCTAGTAACCATGGACTGGTTTACTTTAAGGTCCATGAAAAACAGAAATACTTTAATCAGACAGATCCAAAAGGAAGAAGTAGAGACCAGTCCAGGTCAGAATCTATAGGTAGCTCAAATCAAGATGCTTGCAAACGAACTAAGAGTATATTGCCGTACAGGCGATCCAATAACTTGACACGACCACACACGGATGAACCTAAATTACTCTATAGATAGCACCGCTAAGCTAGAGGCACCATCCTATTTAACGTATCTCCGAAGCCTGAGGCTTGTTGGAGCGGTTGGGCCTAAGATAAGTGTGAAGGGCTCGTCCTCACAATAGGGGCCCGCCGCAGTCTGGATTCGAATCCATGCTCTCACTGTTGCAACCCCAGCGCTTTTAATGTCTGAGCTATCCCGCTAGGCTTGGTTCCAAAATTATTCATGGTGCGCTCCATATAGATGGTTACTCTGTAGGGGGGGGGTCTCCTATTTACCTTAACATGGAAATATCACTAAGCCAATGACTTGTTTTTCGAGATGGTCAATTTGGTGTGCCTCATAGAGATGGTTACTCTCTCGGCGGGCAGCCTTTTTTGTTTCCACCATTTGTAGGAGAAAGAACATAGTCATATCCGATTTAGAGCCCTAACAAGTAACCGTACCAGCAGATCCTTGTTTTAAGTTCAGTGCAGCCATATTTTCTTTATCCCGGTATGTAAGAATATATATCACATACACCTGTATGACGATCCGGGTTAACGTGAAATGGGAGAAAATTAGAGCCTTTCTGGTGTTTCTGGTCTCCACTCGAAGCCACTCAGAAGTACTCGAGTCTCACCCCAGACTGTCGGTCGTTTGTTTACTGCTACTCCTATTTCTATTTAAATATTGACTCAGCGGACAATTACTGACTGCAGGACTAGAATAGGCCTCCATTTAAAATAATTCGGCTATGACGGAAATGTTTAATGAATCTGGAATTTTCTATTTATCTTGACATTATATTATGTTCTTTACTATTATATGTTGGAAGTTTGCCACAAGAGGAATGGTACATGGGTTAAAGGGTAGCACACTCGGCTTTGGACTAGGGTCCAATCATGGATTTATATATCACATTGTGCATTGTACCTTCTCAGATTTGGATTTGCAGAGTTAAGTAAAGGTGGCCCACCCATAGAGTTCCAACTCTGCATGTGGCAAGCCATGGATCATCCTGAAAACACGTAATTGGCTTAGTGATGCCATCTATGTAAAAAAGGCTGGTCTTATATCTTATCTACAGAATACTACAACAATGATGTGAATTATTCTCTGAATTCAGCAATATTCTGCAAATATAGAATCAATTAAAATATGCCTCAAATAATTAAAAAGAATCCACTTATCATGCACATAAACCACCGGTACCAAATATATAATCTGCATGTAGTTTATAATTTACATGTAATTTATAATTGGATGATCTTAAAGTACAATAACCCCTGGACCCAAAGCGCAAGAAAATCCAATCACTCTCAAAACTGTCACTATTTGAGTTCAAGAAAACCTTCACCCAGTAGCAGAATGAGTACTCACTTCTTCTCATGACTGGCGAAAGCAATGAAGAAGAGGAGTGGCTTCACACTTCAGCTACACTGCTACCGTTACAACTCAGCTTTCTAACCGCCATCTACCCAGACCCCCCCCCCCATCGACTATGGGACAATCATTTTCTTATATTATGTTATAATCCAAACCATTAAAATAAACATTGCTTTTGAAAACCAAAATTACTCTTCATGACAGCAAAATGGCACCAGAAAGTTCTGCACTGTATGGCCACAGGTTGGCATTGGCGTGATGATGATCATGTATACGTACTCTCTAATGGGTTTTGGGGTTATCCATTTAGCTCAGAAGAATTTTATCGCTGTTATTCAAATAGCTCTCGTGTATAATATTCAAACAACAACCACGCAAGCAGTGCATCATTCCTCCAGGGTATTCGCAATCAACAAACGCGCCCGGAATGCGTAAAGCACACTTCACTCCATTGAGATTTCTCTATAACTGTTGATTGATCATATCACTGTACCTGTTTCTGATAGGAACCCGGGTTAACGGCCCTAGGTTTTGTCTGTTAAAATTATTGTCTTGTTCGGTAGATCAAAGAGCTATTTGTGATAGTGATCTAGTTGGGGTGTATGCATAAACTAGCCATATACTATATACTGTTATTGTCTGATGCTATCTTCCTTTATTCATCCCATGTTGAAACTTAAGTCTTATGATTTTATAGAAACAATGCAAGATTATCAGGTAATTCGTGCTAATTCAGGATCCTTGCGACGGTTGGAGAATGAATTCAAATTATGAAGCTTGCTGAAACCAGAGATTATAGTGCTAAACTCCTTTCGTTTCTTTTCCAAGAATCTTTTCTTGGTGAGATAACGTGACGTTTAATTTGGAAGGTATAGAGACATGGTTTGAGAAAAATAAAGTCGTATATGTACATCAGATATTGTTTACCAGTGGATTTCTCGTGCGCGTAAGTGTGGGATAGCCATATAGCTCATAATTGAGTCCTGGCCATGATGGGCTCCCAATGTGAGTACTAGCTTCTCACATTAACCCTAGCTCAACACAAAACAAGTCTCACTAAGAGACAGAGCATTATTACTGACCCACTCAAAGTATACTCCATGCTGATATAGAAAATATCAGTAAATATTAAACCCGGCAGCTTCACCATGATGGTGAGTACGCCATACCAAAATAATTGATAGTGGAGCCCTCACAATCCTGGGTTCAGACTCTTTCCACCACATGGAATATAGTACTTCCAGGCGCTAGGAAATTTACATGTATGCCAGGAAAGGAATAGCTCAGTGGGTAGCAATGAGTAGGAATCTCATTAGTTCCATCATATTGGGCCCCCTCTGCTAGTATGAGCTCCTTACATAATTTCCCGCTCCAACCACTCGAGAATATTCTTCAGGCTAACAAATTAAATTGGTCAGAAGCAACAATAAATTTAAAAAAGGTTCATCAAGTCTAAAAAATAGCTATAATTTTTGGAAAGGAAAAAAATTCATATTATCTTTCCAATGCCATTAAGCAGCTCTCAAATTCTCACTACATCTCTAGACATAAAGGCGCTCTTCCGTGGAAGCCGTCAGCGAGGTGTTTGTGTAACAGTGAGATAATTCGGTAGCGTCCAATAGCTACATACCTAAAGAGAATACCCAATGCTGCTTATGCCTTAGGTAGGTTAAATCACTATAAATCTCTTAATCAGCTCTAAGCTGAAAGCTTGACCGCGCGATATGAATGAAATTGAGTGTAACAGCTCACCGAATGAATACGCACACTGCTATTAGTCCTAAGCGGGATGATATGAGGAAAAATTCATATTGACAAGACAGTGTTACCATATCTGTTCCTCAACCCCCTCACCGCCCAGTACCAGAGCTTCGCCTCATAGTGAGACCTGGTTGTATTTTGCTTGCTTTTTGGCTAAGATATGAGAAGCTTACATTCACAACGGGTGCCTGCCATGATGGAGAACCCAAGTTATTACGATTGCGAACTCAGCTCTACCACTGAGGTATCCCGCTCTCAGTTTGAGCCCCGTGTAAGGTTCACAACACACCTGAGTTGAATCAAATGTCTTTTAACATTGAAGAGTTAATTCTTGGTATGCCAATGTTGTCTTAGAATAGACAATCACATATTTACTGTGCATTAAACGTACGCCAAGGTTTGCATAATTGGATATGATATTTAAAGCTCAGGAAACCGTTTAAACACTTGAAGTGTTTGGGAAGATTTAATCCTTGTTGTCGTTAAGCCAATACAGACAGAAAAGAACAATGAATGTATCAATTTGGGCTCCGACTGGACGGTTGGTCATCCGCTGATCTTCTCTACCACTTCTGGATACTGTGAAAATCATGTTTGTCTTTCAGATTTGAATAATGTTCGCAGAGGAGCAATTCTGAAGTTATGATTTCATGGTTGACTTTGGTTTTGATTGGCTAAAGATGAATGGATCATTGGGAGATTTTGACCGAGCGCTGCAGAGAACGATCCCTATCGGTTGACTCCTGATGGAAAATCCGATTGGAAAGCTCTACTGAGCCGATAATAGTGCGTCCCTAAACGCAGCTTAATTAAGCTAGTCTGAAGATGCTTCTGAACCTTCATAAACTATGTACCGTTGCACAAATGCATTGAGACACACTTCAGCAAGGACAGGTGTCTACAAATCCCGTAGATTTTAATTGTATCTTTGGTGAGGAGAGCTGTGATGGAGTGGTTAGACCGGTTACCATTGGCACTGAAGATCCCCGAGCCGAAACAGCTTGTGCACAAGATTTTTCTAAACTCTCTGTTTATCCGCCAGTAAAATGGGTACCCGGCACTCTTCGGGGCTGGTGGAGGTGAGGACATGGAATGGCACCCAACCTCAGTTGTACCGTCACCAGTACAAGTTGGCTCTTTATAACTGAAACTTCCCTACATGGCCATTGGCTAAGAGATAATCTTGATCTCCCACACTTTTTATAGGGAGTTTTTACGCATCATAAAATACGTGCCAATTCGTAGTCATTCAGCTACTTTTCCTCCCTCTCATTTTCTGTCCACGCGTCTGACTCAACCATTTAAATGTCCTTTGATGGCCAATTATCGGTACCTATCCAAAGGATGTAATCCCGGGATTATGACGGGATCATGGCATCAAACAAATAGATAATCTCGAGTGTTCATAATCTCGCGCAGAATTAAAGTGGTTTTATGTCAATAATGAGTGCCGAAGGAGCCGCCCAGATTATACGTACACGCGTACAGTGAAAGCCATCCACTGCTCAATATCCAGTCCATCAGCAGAAAATCATGAGCCGGGCGCTGTCTTGAAGTGTACTTCGGGGCAACTCCCCATGATCGGCTCTTCATTCCTTAGCTGTGCGATGGAATCTGCAGCATAGTGCTTCCAGGAACAACAGGTTCTATCTACACTGATAAAGCGGACAACCCACATCTATTTCAAGACCCCAGTGCAATAGCATAAGCTGCCTTCTACTAGCTTCCACCCATCTAGCCGTGAGCTGGAGTGTTGAGCTTTTACTTCTTGCATTAAATTGCTCTTCAGTTCCACCCCTAGCAGTAATAGATCTTTGCACACATTGAGGTTCCACCCCTAACAGTAGTTGATCTTTGCTTGTACTGAGGTTCCACCCCTATCATCGATGATACCTCAGTGCCAAGTAATTTAGGCTGTTTACCATCATTAGGCAGTTAAACACTTCAGTGCAGGGAAACTTAAACATTGTATCCAAATGTTTCAAGTAGAAACTCACACACTACAGGCCCCAATAGCCACTTGAGAGTGAGTGAGTTTCGATACATCTTAGTTCAGACAGCTGAGTATCTTTAATTGTGTCTTGCCTTCGACTCATTTGTTCATGAGCCCATCTAACTTTGTTCTGGAATGTCTACTGGACTCTGCTTCTGGTAGCGAGTTTTCCTTGACTAAATAGGACCTTAGTGAGCTTTAATGTAAACAGATGGTTTATAATCTTAGTTGAGCTATCCATGTAAAATAAAATGTTCAAACCAATTCAAATTTCGTTCGGTCACCAATCTGATTTTTATTTTACGCCAATGACTTCGGAGTAAACAAAAAAGGATAATTCAAAAATAATTTTTACTCTTCTCAATACCTTGATAAAATTGTGATGGTCATTCAAGGTAAGTCATGGTGAAAGAGTATCTTTTATTTAAAATGAATGTTTTTTTGCCAAATCTTTTATTCATAACTTACAGCAGTCCAGTATGTTTCTTTCACTGCTACACTGGCCCTTTAAATTGCCTTATAAAACTGCTGCGATGTTAATCCAAGAAGTTAGCTGAAACTCAATAGAAAAATTTATGTAATTTTTCGGACACTAATTGAGATATAGGGGACGAGGTAGTTAATGCGCCTGTAATTGACACTGGAGGTCTCGAGATAGATAGATCGTATATGGGGTTTTTCAAAGACTCTCTGTTCACCCAACACGAATGGGTACCGGAGTCTTTTCAAAACTGGGGAAGGTGAAAGCGCTGATGATGAGGTACTCTACCTCAGTTAGACAGTTGCTGGTTAGCTCTCTCACAGCCACTTCCCCACAAGCCATTGCCTGAGGGACAATTAATACCATTTATAAACAAACATTTTCTCCAAATAAAGTGATCACTATTAAATCAGGGAACTACATGTCTCGGTTCAACCCATGCTGTATGGTACCGAAATTACATGACTAAAATTGTATATACTGGTCAGAAATTAATGCGATGCCTTAGATTCTAATTGAGATAAATTTGGGAAGTTTAGTGCAAACACCCAGTTTAAAGTGTGAAAATATGGTTTCATTCATCAGGACAGCGAATTGACATTTTGACCACCGACCGTGACTAATTGATTGCTAATGAGGAGATAAGTGTGAGGAGTGAGGCACTAATTAAAAGTTAATCCGGGACAGGAGAGGTGCAGGAACGCCTCAGGGCTAACGATAGTGTAGCTGCGAAGCCTCACATGCTGAGAGGATTATTAATATTTTTCATAGCTGTTAAAAACATAAGTGGCGGAGCAGTCTTAGAGCTGATAGAATGTTCTAATAGCATGCAAAAATATGGCCATCAGGTCATATTGGGATAGCTCAGTGGTAGAGCGCTGAGATCATAGCCATGCAAATCCACCTTCATCTGAATCCCGGTCATGACCAGACACCACTGTGAGTATGAGGTCTTCACATGTACCGTAGTTCCGACTCCTTGAGCACGCCTTGAGCCTACGAGGTACGTTACAGGACAGGTTAGTGTCCCATTAGCAAAAGAGTATTAGAATGAAAACCAAGAGTTGCCCATCAATGTTGTTGTAAATTAGGTCAATTCCCTACCAGCGTACCAAATAGATGCCAATAGGGTCTCACATTGGATGCCAATCTCTACTAGGAACCTATGGCCTTTTTATTAAGACTTATGAAACCATTATTAGAGTACATTCCCAAATCTATATCATCAAAGATTGGGCCACTTCAACGGTATTGAACATATATGACAGGAACGATTCTGAACTTGGCTGGTTTTTACTGCTTTAACTAAGCTCGATGCCTTCTTAAGACAGCCCCCCTGATCTTTGCTTGATAGTTCATAATGGCTATCATTCTACAGCCCTAAGGTGTGTGAAATCATTAAATCGCTTAAATCATTCATTGACAGTGGTCTTCGGCAAAACTGGACCTACGCACAATATGCCGCGTGCCCGGTCCTTCGGATGTTTACAAAGGGCTATAAATATAGCCCTCTGCCTCGAGCACTGAAGCCAATGGAAAGCGTGTCACAGCTTACTACTCGCAATACTCAGTGGAGAGCACACTCAGTAATAGGTGTTTAAGAACACTTGACAGATCTCGAAAAACTAAGACCATGCACGCACTAATCAAGGCAAAGTCAAGTAGTACTACTTCAAATCAGGACTATGCCTCAATATAACCAAAAGCATAGGTTTGTTTGTCTAGATGAGTTCTCTGTCAAAAGCTTTGATAAAATGTGTCATAAACATTTTCACGGCTCTGTAGTCTAGACTATGGACAAGTAAGGATATCAGTATACGCTTTTGTTCAAAGTTCACACAACTGTCCGCGGATCTTGGGAAGATTTAAGATGATAATTATGCTGCTCACCTCTTGAGAAAATGTTGGATAAAAAGTTAAATAGCCAAGCAAACAAGCAGGTGCCAATCAAAGCCTTACCTTTGAACTGACAATCGAGAAATCTCGGGAAATGAGGGAACGTTATGCAGACAAAAAGGAAAACGAAAAATCCTACCCACTATGAAATTAGTTCTGGGCATCAAAATTACAGAGAATTTACATGGTTAGCACCACGTGGCCGGAAGGCTTGTTTCCAATGTGGATCATGGTGTGCCTCGTATAGAGAAGGTTACTCTATGGGTGGACCATGATCTGCCCCATTTATAGAGAAGGTTACTCCATGAGTGGACCATGGTATGTGCCGTCTAGAGCGGGTTACTTTACGGGTGGTCCATGATCTGCTCCAGGTTACTCTACGGGTGAGCCTTCCTTATCTAACTTTGTGATTCGAATCTAAAGCGGGTGAGAGGAAAATGTGATGTTCAAACTGGTAATGAAAAAGAGATCCCTGATCCTAACCCGAATTGATTACCGCCTCACACAAATCGTTAGTTTCAGAATCCGACATCGAATAAACGAGGTCCTCCATAGAGTTGCCTCCTGTATGGGGTACGCATCGGAGTCAGACCACGATGTTAAATAAATGAGGTCCTCCATAGAGTTGCCTCCTGTATGGGGTACGCATCCGAATCAGACCGCGATGTTAAATAATGGAGGCTCCACCATAGTGTATCCACTCCATGGACAATTTTCAAAATAAGCCATAAGCTTAGTGATGCAATCCATGTAAAACAAGTATGATCTTATTGGTCGAAAAAATACTGTGCCTCATTATGCACAGACATTCCATTGGTAAGAGATTTAGCACTTTAAGAGGCACAGCTGTAAAGAGTTGTTTTGGCTGGAACCTATAAATCGCCAAAATTGTGAATTGTAACCATCTAGATAATTAGTCATTAGCTTAATTACACTCTCAGCGCTCTCCGTGTAATAAATAGTACCAGTAATCTGACTAATTAACTAGCGGTGGTGGATGGCGGCGGTGATGCGTTTTACCCCGAGTGAGGGTTAATCCCTACTTCATTTATCAGGAGTTAATCTCCAGATTATGTGGAAATAACTCCGTATTGTTCTACACGAGAACTCCACTGCAACAATTGATAGAGTAGAAATAATGAGCTGCAAAGCTATTTTTAGCCTGTTTATTTTAACACGATTACTTTGACTTGCGAATTTCTATTTTACATGGATAACTTCAATAAAATCATAGTCTGTTTTACATTAAGGTCTATGGAAATTGCAGGTTCTATCTATTCAAGCAAAAGCAGACACTAGATCCAGAGTTCAATAGATAGTCCAACCAGAATAGAGGATAGCATGGATGTTTCGGTTTTTGGAATGAAGTTTAATCGGAGGCATGTAAATACCAACAGGAACGAACTGGGAGGTGTTTAGCCACTTAAATTATACTAGCTTGTATACATGTATATTACAGCACCGATAAGTGAGGAACTGATTTTATAACCACTACTCATTGATTTCCCAGCTTGTATAGACTTATAGATCCTTAGCTACTTCTGGCCCGTGCTCAAAAGTCAACCCGCCGTCTCATGGAAATTAAAACGATCTCATCTAATCTTTCAATTGTTGCATCATATAGCCATAAATTGTGAGTATCATGCTAAAGTGCACTAACGGCCATTTGTCGTTTGCCGGAAATACCTTGTTTGTGGCCAGTGGCGTATTTTGTTTTGCCTGTTATGTTTCATATGTTTCAACCAATCAGATTGCTTAAACATTGCATGGAAGCATGGCAGGTGTGAGAGTACCAAAAACTGGGTGGAGATTGACGTGTGGCTGTTTGTAGTCACGGTATGCAGATTTAAAACTAAACACAATGATGCTGCTATTTCCAGAAACTGTACCCAGGACTCATGTATTGGAGCAACAACTACTGCTAGGCATTTACCATGTCACGCATTTAAGAAATGTACATAGGGGTGTGGTGGAAAAACATAAGAATAGATTATATTTTGGATATGTGGGCAGGTACATAAGGCTGACTGCACCATCAGTGGAATGGAATTAGATGGACATGCTGCAAGAGCGAGCGACAGTGGGACTAACGGTTTCACTGGGTGGATACCAGCATACAAAAGAGTGTAAGGCCAGCAACTAGATATGAGCTGTAACAGATTCAATCCAGTTTTGTAGCAGAAGCTGGCTCAAATTTGAAGGTAGCAATTGGCATCAAAACGGCTCAATATTGGGATGAATGGCCAGATCAGAGGAGGAGTGTGTTCAACAATCGACTATGAAAAGTTGAAAATTTTTAGTGCTGAAATAGAAGCTACTTCTGCTGGATCTGTTCAACCTGGTTCTTTCCATATTTAGTACAAATTATTATTTCTGTGCGGGTATCATAGAATCTATTCCGTGGTTCAGAGAGACTCTGATTGGGGCTCAGGAGCAAATAAGGTCGGATGGACTTCCTGTCACTAACATTAAGTTTTTCGGCCATCGGACCCCATTACTCACTATACACAACTCACGCATTTTATAAGCCATGACAACTTCTTTAGACTATTAAATAAAGGCGTAAAATCCTTTTAACTTTACCAGTAGCCACCACATGAAGGAATGCGGGTTACAGGTAGTTTACCAGATTGCCATAATCTCTTCTAATCCCTTCTAAACATCAGAGGGATTATTGAGTATATCGCGGCAACTTCAATCCGGCCATGATGGTTAACCCGAAGTGTGCTGCAGCTTCAAACAAAGAGAATAAAAACCCACCGCTAATCTTCACACTCATCATCTGCTACCCGGCGTAGGATGACTTGGACAGACCTATTTGTGTAAACTTACTATTTGGACATTTGGGTATCCAATATACCGGAATTGTGAAAATACATTTAAATAGAGGTGAAATGGCTGGCACATAGGACAATGGTTTGATTTTATTTTACATGAATAGCTTAAATAAGACTAGAAGTCTTTTTTATGTTAAAGCCCATGAAAAGAAGAATACATAAATCAAAGACATTTGACAGTCCTGGTCAGCGTCGAAAACATCTGTATCTGCTGTATCGCAATATTGCGTAGCCAAGTCTTGAAATTATAGTTTTAATGGCAAGCTATGCACCATCACCTAGTTTAAAGTATCATATATCATTGTTAAACGAAAATCACCTCTTTTGCCTACAATCTAGAGAACCCTGAAAGGCTTACTTTGGAGTAGAAAGCTATATGCTCTCATCTGCCACAGGACCCAACTTACTTGAAGGTTCAAACTGAGCTTTTCATCAATTCATGCCAAGGGCTTTGGCCATACAGTCTTTGGTTGAGCTTTGGAGCCATGATCCCATTGAAATAATTTTTGGATAAAGCACTGGTTGGATTGAGAGTTTTGTCCCAACTATGAGTTATCTCTACAAGTTACTATTTTGTATTCGTTCAATCTTTAATTTCTATCCTCTTCTTTTGTCCTGTCTCTTGCCTCTAGGTGTCCCATAAGGTACTCTGTGGGTGGTCCTCCCGGTTATCAGACCTATGCCTTATACCATCCGTTTTGAATCATACTGAGGCCTGCAAAGGATCAATAGAGCTGCACCTGGTATCTACCGATACACATATTTCTCCATAGAATGTTTATGACCAACATGTGAGCATGCGCGATTTTAACCCAAAACCCACGAGTTAGCCATAAAGCTACTGCTGATTACAAAATTAATCAATGTAAAAGTCATAAAACCGTGACAGGTTCTAGTACCTCCACTTAAAGAGAGGCGTGAATAAGATTAGCTTATCCCCTTTAAATAACATGATAATTGCCTGTTCTGCCGACTTCTGGGTGGTCCATAAACATAAAACTCACACATAGATCCGTGGAATTACACACATTATATGGCGATACCATCTACCACAACTAATCTGGCCCCGGGTACATCTGGTGCATTATCATCAACGTACTATGCTGAAATGTCTTCTTTTGTTCTGGGTGGAGTAGTGGATTGCACATTGGGCATATTAGACGGCACATGGGGTTTAGTGGCTCGCACACGGAGCACCCAAGGGCAGAAAAAGCTGCTCGCTTCATCTTCTTCGTATGCTTTCAGCAGGCGTTTGACAGCTTGGTAGTGATCATCTCCTCTCCAGGTGGTTTTTGAGTTTGGCTATATGTGAGGAGCTCATGCTCACAATAGGAGCCCGTCAATATTTGTGTTTAACCCAGATTCGCGTGATGGCATGCCCAGCCTCTGCCACTGGCCTATCACGCCCACTGTCCCTACACATATATTAAGAGTGACATAAACTCTTTGCATTCTTTTTTTCTCAGATAGCAAATTGGCGTGGAGCACCACAAGTGAGTCAATATCAATGTTGCATCTCATAGTGAGGCTTATTTTGTTTTAGGCTGGGAGTGATGCAAAGAGTTCACACTCATGATGGGAGCCCGTGATGGCTAGGATTTGAACCCAGGTTCTCACAGTTGCGAGCCCGGTGTTCTTCCTTTGAGCTATCCCTGCGTAGTGCATATAGGATGAAATAAGTTGAGACCATCTCGATCATTTTACATGAATGCTCCATGGTTTACACCCCATAGAGTCAGTGCACTATGGATGGACCTCTCCTCTGTTTAGCATCATAACTTCCGATTCCAACGAAGGGGAAAGCACGAAGTGATGCATAAACTCGAAACCGAGCCAGGGCCACCCGGTCCAAATCCGAATGCACCATGAGATCTCTAGATACGCTATCATCTTCTTTCCTCTCATCAGTGTCAGGCATATACAGAAACTGCCCTTCTGGGTCTCACATTGATTCAGCATTTTCTGAGGTGTATCACAAGGAAACTTTCTTGTAGCCGCATACCACTGAGAAGGTAACTCTACGGGTGGATCCCTTTATTTATAATGTCGGTAGCCAAAACCGATGGGGGTGTTACAAAAAACAAATTTCGATCTAACTGACATTCAAACCAGGGTTCCAAAGCCCAATATGTTATCCACTATAAACTATCGTTTCATCCTAACTAAGGTGGTGTGAGCTCTCCTCGATGCTATGATATGTTCTGACAGGCCGATTACATTATTTCTCAGTTTACTCATCCCTTCCGTGATTAGCTGAATTCCTTTTCTGACTATCTCTATAGAGAAATATAATTTGTAATTAAATTAAGAGCGTGGTGAGATTTGAATTCTATCAGGTTTTAACAATAGGATATCAGCGCTCAGTCCCCATACTGTAAATCCCCACCAATGAGCCATAGGATGCGAGTTTTAACTATCAACTTTCCAGGAACTGGTAGGGCCTCCCCTATGGGTTAAAGATGTTAGTAAATAGCCGGGAAGGCTGGTTGGACATAGACATCTTAGTAAATATGTATCTAGCTGCAGTATGCGTAACTCCAGGTACAGTAAAAACGCTGAATGACAATTTAAGGCTTATGAGTTAGGTTACACGCAATCAGTGCTCGGGGTTTCTCATTGAAAGCGGGGCTTCTCATTGCTGGCGGAGTATTTCCGTGTCATGAACCCTTAGCAAGGCTCTCACTCTAAATTGCTAGTGTGACCTCAGATGAAGGAACTCTATTTTTATCCTTGAATGAAAGGATATAGGGCTTTATAACTGCCATCTTTCCTATTGCACATACGATCTTCTACATGCGCAATTGACCAGGGTAAAAATAAGTTTTCAATATGATTTCATTTTCACACAGATACCATCATTAAGGCAGAGCATTATTTTTACATTTTTGGTCCCCGAGAGTTTGAATTCGGCCTCGTGCATTTGCAATGCTCAGTCAGTGCGTAACTCACTCCGGGATGCCGGGATAGCTCACTGGTTGAGCATAGGGCTCACAACTGTGAGAACCTGGGTTAGAATCCCAGTTATGGCGCCATTGTGAGTATGAGCTCCCGAGGTAAATCCTAACCCAAAACAAAAACCACTCTCATTATGAGATTGTGTCTTGACACTGACCTGCTCGTGATGCTCCATGCTAAGCCGTAATTGGAGGGAAAACTTAAAGGGCTTACGAGGGAAAAGCAAACCAACTCTGAGAACAAAACAAGTATCTAACCAAGCACCAAACATAACCCTGGGCATATCGGCAAGGAAGTTCAGTAAATCCAGGGCCTGGAGTGATTGACCTCATCTGAATGCGTAGAAGGAATCTACAGAAATCTGTGTAACAATAGATAGTTATGGACATCATAACTATATTATGTATTAATATTGGCCATCAAATGAGAATAGACTGCACTTGACAGGTCCAAGATGTACTTATTGGATTACACGCGAGTCCTGGAGAGGTATGAGTCATGGCGTGAATCCTACGACTCACAATATGAGATAAACGAGACAAGAACATTCTTTTCTGCACGAAAATAGTATCATTAATATTGTGACTGTTTTGGTCACATTGTGACGGTCATTGGCCGTAACGGCACCACAGGAGTAACACTTGGTGTGGGATATTCCACAATTATTTGAGATAAATGAAATAGCTGAATAGCTCAATGGCTAGAGCGCTGTATGGTCAAGATAAAAATACCCTGGGTTCAGGTTCTAGTGAGCGCCCACTGCGAGCTCCTATCTCTCCAACAAGCCTCAGGCTTAGGACGGCCAAGTGCCTGAGTCGAACAATAAATTTTTAGTTTATCATGATCATGACTTGGGATTTGGTAAAGTGAAGCTCTGCTAAGATATACAAGACCATTCATACATGGAAAGAATTCAGGACCGAAAAAAGCCTTTTGAAACCCCCCACCCAGAGGGCTCTATATAGGCCTCTAGGGTCACTGACCCCAGGTATCAGTGACTGATCCCCAGACTACGGGCGCCTGAGTGAATCTCCCTACTCAGTTCGTACAGATAATCTTCAGTATTTAGGTGACACGTCTCGAAGTGAGTTAAATCTATACCTGAAATGCCTCTAGGCTGCGCTCCGCTCAGAGCTGTGTCAGTGACCGAACATAGAGAATGGAATTGACAGCTGCTAATACGTGGTTTGTAGGTTAATGCTGACAGAGCAGATTATGCGTTTTATGCACTTTGTCTAGTCACGCACTTAACTCACCCGGTGCGCGTGCCAGTCGGGTAGTTTTGACCATCTTGACCGGCGTCACGGTATGCAGTTATCCCGCAGATACCCTGGTTGGTGTCCGCGGTATGCAGAAATTGAGTCTTTGACTCGTTGTTTCCAAGGGCGCGTCATGAGGAGACTCGCCACTTGCACCCATGTGCCCCATAGAGAAGATAACTCTATGGCTGGCCTTCTTTATTCGATGTTGTGATCCGAAACCGAGGAGAATATTATGAAAGAGAAAGTGTCGCCTGAACCTGAAATTTAACCTCGGATCTTGATCCAAGGCCCAGTTCAATACCCACTAAACCACCGCTGCACAACTATACTCATGTCAGACAAGCTTCATGGGTGAAATGGCTATAGGATCGGTTGCTGGTTTCATTCCCAGTTCGGGCATCACGCTATTTGACCTGTACCCTTATCAGATTCGACCGGGTGTCCAAAAACGAGGGTCAGTCTTTGGTAATTCGGTAGACTACATGCTAATCATCTCCAGAGCTTGTTTTGTTGGACACTCATATAAAGTTTGACAGGTTTATTCAAGCTCAGCTTATGAAAGCAGCACATTTGCCTTATATATCTGTTAATGTGCTTTCTGCTGATGTTTCTCACAACTCAATTCTCATAATCACACCTAATTCAGCTCATTACGACTCAAAAAATTACTCCAAATCTCCATAAAATGCAGCTAATCCTTGTTCTGCTGTTCATCAACAACTGTAATGCGTAAGGACATGGGTGTAATTAGCAGAAATCAAGCTCACTGATTTTAAGATATCAGCGTTTTATCTGTCACTGGTTATTGTTATTTATCCAATGCGTTGTCATTTTATACTATAACAGCCGGCTGATCTTGACACACATGCAATCGACATGACAGTGATAGGAGATTAGTGTACGGATCTGCTTTGTGATTGGCTAATATCTTCTCACTAGCTTACCTACTGTAAGTCTGCTAACACGCTTCCAATAGGAGACCCTCTTATATCAGGTCCGCAAGCTACAAAGACGAAGGTTGTCCTTTAGCGAATGACTGTGAGGGGACGTGGCTGGGAACCAAGTTGCACTGGAAATAGTGAATAAGGTGCCTCTCCTTTTCCTCACCGCTTTTGCCTCCCCCAGATCTAAGAAATCCGGGTATCCAATCCCTGGTGGGTGAACAGAAAACGTGATTCAAAAGTCCCGCGTACAAGCTGCTCTGAATCCGGGACCTTCAGTGCCAGTGCCGCGCGCCCTACCAGCCACAGTATTTTTATTATGCTATTATTGGTAACCCAGGAAATGAGCAGAGCAGGCGAGATGTATATGCATTATAAGAATTGGGCAAAACATCTACCCCTAGAGGAACCGAAATACCATGTAACAATGATAGTCTTATCAATCAGTAGAGATAGCGGGATAACTTATTGGTGAAGTGATGGGCTAGCAACCATGAGAACTTGGGTACGAATCCTGATCATTGTGGGCTTCCGTTGTGAGTATGAGCTTCCCACATCAATCCTAGCTCAAAGCAAGACCAATCCTCATTGTGCATTAGCGTGCTCGCGACCGAAATTTGTGAAAAGTTTTCGGTCCCCAGCACGCGAACACACGGTCACGGTGATAAAACGCAGTTGAGTTCAGGATGGAGTTCGATCATATCAGAATTGTCCCTATCAACTTTGACTTACGGTTAGAGCCGAACAATCATTTGCTATTCGTAGTAATCATGCAAGTCTCCTCCCGGTAACCTTGACATTTGCCTTAACTACTACGCTTTGGCCTACTCTCGGTTTCGGAATTCTGTTAGCGTGCTTTCGGTCGCTGGCCGCTATCCAAAGTGAAATATGCTTTTTTGAATCATGTTTTTCGGTTGCGCTTTGGGACAGCTTAGCAGATTTCGTGACCGAAATCTGTTTCGGTCGTGAAAAAACCGAGTACGCGAATGCGCCTACAATGAAGTGGGGCATTGAGACTGACCCGATCGTGGTGCTCCATGCTAAGCCGTAGCTGGTGAAAAAACAAGTATCTAATCCAGTTTTTGAACCGGACCTTAGACTTTTTTCCTGCACAGTAGTTTTGATAGACTCTAACGTAAGAGAGCTATTATAATATCTATGTTACCCATGCAAAATATACATTTCAAATCAGGACCCTGGGAGCGTGGGAGAGGAGCTATTGTACTCATGGTCAGTGACCGACACTTGGAGCACCTGCCTAGGGCAGTCTGCTCACGATAGAATAGGTAGGAGATGAGACACTTGAGATTGAAATAGGCACGGGTCTGAGATGAGGCCGTGGTGCCACGCGTAATAAAAACACAGTCTCAATGACCGCCTGTGACTGCCATGACACTGGGAAAATGACTCATTTCTTGAGATAAGCGAAAATCATAAATATGAGCAGTGTTTTAAATCTGAGGGGGCCGGGGGGGGGGGGGGGGGGGGCGCGGGGGCCCAAGCGATTTGGGCAGG
>Ga0224511_10000510_pt1 | contig 18937 bp, 9 predicted proteins | sample SF_May12_sed_USG_2_FD_169988 | JGI IMG/M metagenome (GOLD analysis project Ga0224511, IMG submission 169988) | Sediment microbial communities from San Francisco Bay, California, United States - SF_May12_sed_USGS_8_1 | ecosystem: Environmental > Aquatic > Marine > Sediment | place: USA...
GCAGGCAGGCAGGCAGGCAGGCAGGTAGATTTTGTTTGATATGTCTGCATGCGTTGACTACACTGTGATAAAGCCCTAGGGACTATAGCTAGGTCCCACCCTCGTTGGTCCCACGTGAAACCATAGAATTAGAATAGATAAATTAGAAAACTAATTTAATATTTATCTATGGTGACACCCGGCACGCACGAACCAGTGAAAATGAACTCCCAAGTTTCAATTTTATCTATGGTCGGTTATTAGGTTCCCAAGTTACCATGATACATAATTTCTCTGATTGAATAAGTTAGTGAGTGGGCAATTCGCGCCTGCTACTGCTAGCCGCGCACTCCAGTCACTGGACTGAGTGAGTCAGTACTCCGTAGAGAAGTAACAATTAAACAAGTAACGTAAGTAAAGTACTAAGTACTAAAAGTAGAACTAGTAGTAATAGACTAGACACACTCGGCAGATATAGATTATAGATAGAACAGATGTTTTTGATGTTGATCAGGAGTCAGGACTCTGTTTTACCCGACTTACCCGAGTTGTAGTTGTACCTGTAACTGTAAGTCTAAGTGTAACTGTAAGTTACACTCGTGTAACTCTGTAACTGTAAGACTAGATTAGTAGATAGACTCTAGACTAGAGAGTAGAGTCTAGCCTCTAGGTGACTCACCGAGTGACTGTGAGTGATTCGCTGTGTGTGTAGTCTGTCTCTGTGAGTGTGACCTGTTCCTGTGCCGGTGAATGAGAGACACTGATTGACGAGTGACGTGACTCTGATTGAGTCATTGACTGACTCAGTGACTGTCACACTCACTGTGTGAGTCAATCATTTCAATCAGTGAATCACGTCAGTCAGTCTCTGAAGAGACTGGCTTACAGTTACAAGTTACAGCTGTAAGTTAATTAGTTACTTAGTTACTAGTTAGTTAATTAGTTAGTTAGTTAGTTAGTTAGTTAGTTAGTTAGTTACACCAGTGTAACTTGTATTTGTAAGTTACAGTTACGCTTACAGAATGAGAGTAACAGAGTACAGACCCTCTCAGCGGCGAAGTCACGTCACTCTGGCTCAGATTTAAAATCAGTACCTAAAGTGACTGACTGAGTGAGTTAATGCGTTACTTAGTTAGTCGTTAGTGATAACACTTACTAGTTACTCACTCTACAACTATCAATACTTACAAGTCATCATTATCAAGTGATGCTATTGTTCTGATTGACACTCCGATTGACTTACTCACTGAGTGGGTGAGTCAGTTACACATTGACTGAGGTGAGTGGTTTTTAGTTGACTAGCCAAGCAAATAAATGAGTGAGTTACTCAACTGATTTACATTTACAATATCAGTCAACTGAGTCATTCAGTGTCACTCAATGATTCACTGGTTTGATATTTTTAGTCTTTGGTTGAAGTGTGTGATTAGTACCGGTGGATGACCAGCATTACCGGTATCGTATCAACTCTAACTGAGCAGTTGACAATGTCGAACGACGAACCATTACACCTATTAAGCAAGTCTGCTGTAGAGCTAAACAGTGGACAGAAGGCGAATTCAGATGGTTATTATACCAAACTCGAACTGTCCTTTGACAGGTAAGGCCATTCTTTTTGTGGCCCATACTAGTGCATGAAAATGTATGCGGGATCTTGATATCATAATATTTGTAATATGTGTTGCATTCAGACATTCTGACGTGTGATACTTTTATATAGCTTATAGGACTTAGGTGTTGATTGGTTTTTATACTTTATAGGAAGTGCCTTGCTGTTCTCAGCTCTCAGCAGACTATACGGATATTTGACGCCAAGACTTTAGTTAGGACTGCATCAATCTCAGGTCTGTTGAGTTGGTGGTGATAGTGAAACCATCGGCTCCTGGGTATAACAGTCTTTTTCCAGCTTTCAGGAAAATATCTTAGGCAGCAATGTGTAAAGCTTTAAAGCTTCAATAAGGTAAACTGAGCCTATTTGAAGGAAAATATTCATTTAAGAAGCTTTTTCAAGTGTGTGTTTCTGATATAAAGGTGGATTGTTTATTGTAGCCATTTTTTGACCATAATTTGTGTCCCATGTACAGCTTTTCATATATGTAAATATATTTTGCAGGTCACAGTAAACCAATAACTGGCATACGGTATAGTAACCAGACAACTCATATTCTATACAGTTCTGCAGAAGATGGATTTGTAAGGTACCTCACCAACCTAGACATTTCGAATAATCCGGACAGCGGCACAGACACGCATGCTAGATATACAGTCAATAAGCCTAACGTCAGAATAAATTGAAAGTTTCTGCCATATGTTCTAGGAGTTGGGATCTGCGGGCGAGTAGCACCAAACCTCAGAAACTGTATACAGTATCTGGGTTTAAAGCGGTACCCCTACTCTCTATGGATGTAACGTGTAATGACAGGTTTCTTGCCGCCGGCTCTCCCGTGCAGAGTGAGGAAGCCTGCTTATATTTTTGGTATGTCATTAAGTTTAAATGTCTGATCTAGCATTACTTTAGAGAGGTTGTGGAATTGCATACCCACTGCTCAATCGGAATTTTAGCGATTCAACCCACGGAATGTATAAGGAGTCGCTCACTCGACTGACTCGCTGACTCGGTGAAAGCAGTGGACAGTGGTCACTTTGGATCAGTATAAGTTGTTCTCCAAGGCATTTACTGGGTGTGATGTGCAGATGTCTCATACATTAGTCCATAACCTCAGGGTCACTTGCAAACTGCAGCAGTCTTCTTTAAATAAGCTAAAAACGGAACACCTTTCAGGTATCATCGCACAGAATAGAAAAGACAGTTTGTGCAGATGAATGGTAACTTGTCTACATTTGCACGCCGATGACATCATATCGCGTCCGGTTCCCGTTTACGGGTATGGAAGCCCAACTCCGTAACCTCTCATTTCCTGACTGGCTGATTCTAGCAAGGTTTTCTGCAATGATCCCAATCATAGATCTACATTTGAATTGTTGTGTTTAACTGAGCAATTGGCTTCCCATAGATTGCATTAAGGATCTATTCGTAAGAGTTCGAGACTGTCGATACGTTTGATGCTTACCCGATTTGTACTATAGGGATTTGATCCGTAACCAAATTTCAACGATATCAATATAAATTTTGTCAGGGGGTTGGGGAAGTGATGTACTGCAAAGAGATACCACAGATAAATGACTAATCTCACAATTTTTCAATAGGGATATACGTATGCCTGAGTCAGTAGGTGTCTATTCTGACCTGCACAGTGATGACATAACTACAGTAAGTAAAACTACAAGTTTCCTGCCAATATGAGTCGTATGGTGAACCAGGTTCACGATAATAAAATAGAATTAGCCTAAACACCTAGTCTGATGGTCAACCCCAAAACTATACCCATGCATTGGCCTCTCTACGTGAAAGAAACCATATAGAGAAACTTGTTTTCAGGCAATCATCAATGTAAGATCTCAACTCAATGGTCTGTCAAGTCAAAGACTATCATACTTCAATCCCACTGTACTTTGTAGCTGCGCTTCCATCCAGCTCACCAGGATCTCCTGTTAACAGGAGCGGATGACGGTCTGGTCAACTCACTGGATATCAGTCAGTCTTCAGAGGATGATGCCTTGCAATACACGTTGGACGCTGAGTGCGCATTGGTGAGTGTACAGAACCAGGCCTATCTATACCAGCCATGCCACGATCGCCTATAGCATGCCAGTCAGTGAGGTGACAACGATCCAGAAGGCCAGGAGGATACTCCTCGAAGTTAACTAACCAATCACATGACCAGTCCGGCGCACACGCTTTTAGCTGACAACCCAACAGTAGGAAAAAACAGACCCAAAAACTTGACAAAAAGAGATTTAAAATGAAGAGAAAAGTAGGGTTGTAGCCAAGTTAGCGATAATGTGATTTTCAATTATAAAGTGTTAGTAATGGCTCAATCTCCCCTCAATGACACCACACAACCTGTGGACAACAAGAAGGAAGGCCAAAGTTCAACAATGGACAAAAAATGACTGATTTAAAGAAAATCCCAATCGGCTGTTCTCCTGCTTCACCCGCCTAACATCCCAGGAAGCCAAGTCACTGGGGTAGTTTGGAGTTGTCTTCATAAATGCGTAATCATGCAAGCGCGGTAAGCTGAACATCGCGCACACACCCATCTGAGGCAGTTAATGCGGCAGAGGTGTGTTAGATAGAAAGGCCAATGTAGACAGTTGTTCTCAAAAGTCAAAAGCTTTTGCAGTTTGAACTACCTTTTGCATGCCGCTGCATTGAATTGGGAATTTTCATCAACTCAGTAAGACCAAGAAATCGCTAAAGTGTAAGTGAACTGAAAAACATGGTCTCACAGATCTTGCTCAAAACCTGCTACCCCAAATGCCTGATAAAGTATGACACAGTACAAATAGACTGACTAATAGATAACGACAGGAAAACCTAGCCTTCAGGCATCGTAAATGCCTGCCCGCAAGTTGTAGAAAAAAACATCGCTACTTTGCTAAGTTAACAACTTTTCGATCGGAGAGTACAAAGAGTTTGACTCGAGCGCGCCTTGTTCTTACAGACTGTTTAAGGTGAATCCAACGCAACCTCTTATACGCTTCAAACTCTCCGGCCGTGTTTGTCCAGTAAGCGACAGTGGCTAAACAGGTTTACGCCCACCTATAGACCCTAATGCAGTACGTCAACTTGCCAGATTTATGGCGCTAACATATGGGACCGCAAGGCCTTTGTATCCAGTGCAATCGGCTTTGTAGATTAGGAGACATAAACCCCTCTTCAGTTACCCAAAACTTTGTTTTTATAACTTCGAGAGGTAACAAGTATACCTTCTGTTAGTACTTATCATCATGCTACCATCTTCTGTAGGATTCTGTCGGTTGGCTGAGTGCTGGTAGTAAGAACATATTTGCTATCACTGCCAGCAATTATAACAGCATTTTTATATGGGATGCGGTGAGCGGCGACACTAAATGCCAAATTCCGCTGCAGGATCTCTGTAACACTGATAAGGTTAGCCTCCCTCAGCCCCTTCTAATCATTCCTGTATCCGCCCTGCACACAGTTCTTTCAGTGTAGACAATCACTCAGTTTTCGTGGGTCAAATTGGGCAGGATGAACCCTCCGCGGGAACCATGGAAACAAGGGTTGTTTGCACCCGTTCTGTGTGAACCAGGAGTCACGAGTGGTGATTCACACCATAGAAACACCCAGTTCGCGCCATTTGAAGAGGTCTTTTGGTCTAAGAGATAGAACATTGTGTCATGCTTCAGCCCTGCAAGTCATAGCTGCTAAATTTTGCAAAAAAGATGGTTTTTAATGTTTGATAGCATTCCAACAGTTGGAGTTGTTTCGGATCCAGTTTGGAAATATACTGAAGTAATCCGCGGAATGGGTGAACAAAAAGTGGAAAATTTATATCTGATAGGTAGCAACTCCTACGGGGGACCGCATTGAACCATGGAAACTGAGTACACTTTCGGCTCGGCCCAGAGCCAGTTCTCCCAATTCAGCCTAGTTCAACCCATCAAAACCCAGTGTATGTTAGTTAAATGACACCAGACTACTACTGCACGCAATATTTCATCACCGGAAACTCTGTGACCTAGCTTTCCGTGGCATTATAGAGTGACAGTCAGGACTATATTGTGGCCTGCTACCAATCGTCTAAAAACGCCAATTCTGTCAACATCCTAACCGGACAGCACAGTGGCCAAGGTTCAGTTTTCTCTTATGATCTTACCACTGATAGCTCTAAGGCAGAGCACATCTGCAGCCTTAATTCAGGACATACCAAGACCATCAGAGGAGCGCTGTGGAATGATAAGGTGGGTTTGTATTCGCAGATCAGTGAACGCAGTGTATTTACTCAGCATGTTAGGAATAGTAAAATGCCAGGGATTGTCACCAGGGCTTCTCGGCTTTTGGTTCCAGTTCCAGGAGATCCAGACTGACATGCTCTGTAGACAGAAATGGGTAATTTCGCACTGTGAGGTGGAGTAAACTGATAAGCTCCCCTGATAGAAAATATTACTGTTGTTGCTGGAGCGCGCTGTTGTTAGCATAGGTACAAAAATATAGTGCATCCAGCATTCAGGGTCCACTATTTTGCCCCGATCGATCGATGCCGACTGCAAATTCAGCACCAGACTTGTCTAAATGCCACACATCAGCGCAAATTCGACGGGTAACGAGGGCTATGGCCGATCGTTGACCTTCTGTCCCAAAAGACAACAGGCCGATTGCTATAATATATAAATCTTTTATTTTAAAGCGATTGTAATTTACAGAAATGGAGAACCAAGATGTCAGCATTCATAGAGACCTATGGTCATGTGACTTGTTTGCGATCTAGCTTTTCTATTGCGGGTTTCAAACAACTAACTTTTCAGCCCAAGATGGTTTGGCAAGGTCAAGCACAGTCAAGCCATTCCAGTCGAGGTTTTAATTAGTCACAATCTTCGCAACCACGGCTACTGCTCGGACACCTTCATGTACAAAATGCTAGCAAATGCTTGAAAACACTTGCTACTTTCAGACTTATTTCTCAGCGTTGGTCAGCCCCACTTGCAATACCATTTAGGCATTTTCCAGGTGTCATTAAAGTCATCATGTTTGAGCTTTGACCAAACTTAAACAGGCCTATCCTGGAGCCTTCGCATTCACTGCGATTGGCACCCGTGTTGAGTTCGACCCCTCTCATTAACCCTCATCACTTTGACGCATTTATGGAGTGACCTTGACCCCTTTTCACTGATGGGCATCCATTTTTACTACTGTGTTGATCCGAAGCCATTTTAACAAGTGAAAGGTTTGCTAAAGACCCTACCCAGGAAAAGCTAAATAATGAATCTAACCGTCAGAGTATCAGTCAGTACATATACTTTTAGGCTGGACATCTGTATACCATAGCAGAGGATAGCGTGATCTGCAGTTGGTCTTGTGAAGAAATAAAACAAGAGTCTCCCCAAACACATTCAACAAAGAGCAAAACAGAAACCAAAAGGCCTGCTAAGCCTTATTCGCGCAAACCCTGACATGTATAAGGTATCGTTGTCTCCATCCCTATAGCGCTGTCCATTAAGACTTGCATTCTTTATAATAAAAACTGTCCATTTCTTATCATGTCACAGTGACAAAGACCTCGCGCAGGAGAGAATGTCTACGGTTACGGGATTTAGGTTATCTTAAGGGTGTAGTAATGGGAGTCGGGAGTTGTTTTACCTCGCTTAAAACATGAACGAGTCATCATAAGCCTCCTTCTAAGCTCTACTTGACAGTTAATTCAGAGGTGTTCTTGTGCAATAACAAAAAGTTAGGATGATAGACGAGACGCTAAACATCGCATGAGATTCACTGGAACTGTAGAAATCTCCAACATATGGGACTGATTAAAGGTGGTAACAGCCAACCAGCAACGACCTTGCTCCTAAGATTTTGACGGTCCACTACGAAGAGGACGACTTTCTGGTCACGCGACCCTAGAGCCCCGTAATGGTAGTCATTTCGAACTCGTTCTCTCATGCGCAAGGTCCCGCATTAACACCATGGTTCTTCCTAATCCCGTTTATGTTTAAAATCAACCACAGAGTTATTTGGATCAAGAGTAATAAGTAGGTACTTTCGCTCATCAATTTGATGATACGTTAAATCTGACCCTCAGCTTTTTTGGTATATTATGTTTTCTTGAAATGTTCAAGATGGTAGAGTTATAGCTTCCTACTTTTTTAAGTACTAAATGTGAAGGTCATCCTGGGCCTGTCTCTGGTATCTAATAACTACTGTTAGATTATGTTGCGATATTTACTGTTTTAATAACTATGTACAGATACAATGCTGAATAATGTAGATAACCATGGCTCTTTTCTGAATTGAAGCTTCACAACAGTTGCTGTTGACTAATTACCTGAGTGAATCAATAAGTTGGCAGCATCAAACCATTTCTGAACTTTACCCAATGAAATTTCGTATACATATATATGTACTTGCAGGATTTTTTTCTTCACTGTGACTTGGTCACCTGATTGCCTTGAGACAAATCTCTGGCTCGTCATGATTTGGTTTACTGCTGTATTGAAAATTGCAAAAATAACAGGAAATATGACAGAAAAACACGCAGTTGATTCAGCAGAAATAGCCATTTAAATACATTTTGTTTGGCTATGTCTAGATGCAGTTATCAGTTGAGGGAACATACATGTACGTAGGTAGCGGAAATGTGGACTTGCCAACCTTTAGGAGTTGTGTTTCCATTGCTCATAAAGTGTAGGAGGAGCCTATTTCACACCTATCAACAAAACCCCATTTCCTCAGATGCTCTACATACTCCTCATTTCCATGAAATTCTGCTGATAATTCTCTGCGCAGTAGCACTGATCAGTCAGCAACCGTGAGCCTGTTAACGGAAAACTGCTGATTCTCTGTAAACGGAGAGTCTTGAGTGAACCTAATCATCTGACCGTCTGCCATATTTAACTTTTGCCATTCTTGTAACCCATGGAGAAGTTCATTGGAAAGTGGAAGTCAGAATCGGCTGAGGGGTTTGAAGATTACCTTAAAGCATTAGGTAAGTTGTGCACTGGACCGCTAATTCGCTCTGCATTACTTCTCGCAATATTTATAGGCCATCGGTGTGACCGTTTTTGAGAAAGGTTCCCAATTCTAAATGAAGAATATAGTTTAGGTTCTTGAGTTGATCTTCATGAATTACTGAAACCACCGCTCAATCCAGTGTTTCACACTCAATTCTGATGATGAGTGCCTATCTCAATTGACATGCAAACCCTGGCTACATGGAAACATTGACAAGTCTATAAGCGGTTGCTACCCAAGACAGTGTAGTACAGTCACTTGACAGTGAGGTTTGCCCAGGCTCAAGCTGCCTGACATGAAATTTTTGTCGAGGGTCAAAATTGATCGCAGTGCATCCACGCATAGTTGTATCATTTGAAAAGTGTTTCAGGCCTCTAGCCATGAGCCTTAAATGTTTTCTGTCACGTCTGATAAGTGGCATGGCTTTGCGAACACAGGATAATGTATAGGTTGATAGGTATGCGGTGCACGCCATTTTCAGTACTCGCTGTCAAATTACTAATTGGAGTTTCTCCTTTCCTAACAAGTGCCAAGTGTTCCACACACTAGTTGTTTGGACTTCATGTAGCCAGTCAAGATTTAGCTGTGAAAAGTCAAATAATCCCAATATAATTACGAAGCCTTTATTTAATGGTGAAAGGAATGTATTGAGTTTGCAATTGTGTTAGTACATTAGTACTACTCTGCATGGCTAGTCTGTCAGTAGTACCTGACCTTGCTGAGGGTCTTACTGCTATGCTAATTGGGCTCCAGGCCAGCCTGTACTGGTATCAATTTATTTAAGAATAGTAGTGCATTTGGTAGACAGGTGCCATATAGTTATCACAGCGTTATTGGGCTGGTCTAATTATCCGCTTGGGAATTGGAGAAGCTTCTTGATTAAAATCAACGCTTATGAAATAAGCTTGTGCTATAACGCACTGTGTGCAATACCCTGTACTAACTGTACTTCTAGATGTGTGTCTGTCCGCCAAAGGTTTGCTATTTGTCTTAAAAAAAATTATGATGACAGATGGAAGATAATTGCAGAACAATCGAACCACCAAATCAATTCATCGTGGAATTAAATTGTAAGCAGTAAGTTGCGGGGCCCAGCCTGTCATTGACCTTGTCTCCCGAGACAAGCATTGCCTAAAGCCAGTGCCTCCGGTATAATAAGGTACTGACATTATTTCATTAGTGCCTGGTTCCCAGCTTTATCATGGACTCACAATCTATATGGTGGAGGGGGTATTTCCTGTTTGATGATGACAAACAACTCTGTGTGACTACCAGTTAAGTTCTACTCTAACGCTACCAATAGAGACGTAGCTAAAAGGAATTGGATTGAAAATGATACCCTATATCAATGAATATTTGTAGTACTGCACCAAATTAGGTCGCGTGCTCTGCGTCTGAATAACTGTAGAGATCAGTAGGGCTTAGCCTCTGCCACATGTACAGCTGTTGGTGAGCAGATCAATAGACCCGCTATTTAGGGCGTCGGATACTTGATAAGATAATCTGCGGTGGTCGCAATGGGGGATTTTAAATGTTATCCCTTTCTCGCGCCAACAGAAAAACGCACAAAGAATATGCAGCGTGAAGTCGCGGGCCCTCCATTTGATCGACATCTCTGCAGATTTCATGGCAGCCTATACTTTCTTACTTCCTCACATTACTATACAATGACAGATGAAGCTACGTGGTTCCCTGGAGATGATAATCTAGGTGTCTCAATATTCAACCCAACCTTCAGGTTTTTTCCGCATGTATGGAATGTTACTTACCTTGATGAATGTCGAACATTCAGCATTTTATTGATAGTTCAGACAGCCCTGTAACAAGTATTTTAAGCCTCGGCATCTTCCTGATATCTGTAATGAAGTTTATTCATGCAACCTTTGAGATAAAGCAATAGGTCATAAGCTCTCTCAGCTCCCTATCCGTCCCATAGAGATTTGCTTATTGAATGAAAGAGTCCAGCAGGAATTGGGTTTGTGATGCAGGTTTTGGATAACTTTGTTTTCATTGCATATGTACCCATATTGCTTAAGTTCACATCTATGCAACAGAGCTTTTGTAGCAACCGCAAGTTAACCAGAAGAGGTCCCCTAAGGTGCACAACCTTTCCTTTGACCAGAAACACCTTTAGCAATGTAGGTTGATCCGAAAGAGAAAAAGTATCAAAATCAATAATGCTCAGCGGTAAGCATGCACCGCATTGTGGTCTGGCTCAAATCATTATCTCTGAGATTGTCTCTGGTATAAACTTATGGTCTTTGGTAGTTGAATAGCCAGTCTGTTATACCAAAAAGTATTACAATGTTTGTAATCTATTTGGGTATTGCATCATACGGGTAGCTCATTGGTTCCATCTATAGAGTCCTATAGACCCATCAGATGCTGCTTGCTGTTGTTACTTTTCTGCCTAGATCGATCGTGGGTAGCCTCCTGTTGAATTAGATAAAGTGGAGTTTACACAAGCGGCAACCTCCCGGATGCTGCTTAAAACCCCTCAAATGATCGTCAAGTGGGAACCAGTTTCCGATGACCCAGCAGCAGATCTCCGATCCTGCATGCTCTATTTTTTCAGCGTCTGGTGAGCAACAACCAATGATAACGCAGATTTGACTTTGCTGCTCTATCGATTTCGTCCTTGATCTATATACCAGAAGCGGAAACCTGTGTCGCTTGAAAAAGTAGTGCATGCAGCGTCGACTCACAGTGGCACTGTGCCGCTGGATTGGTGGAACTTGACGCTGAGTTGTGTACACCCCCGTGCCGCCGCTTTCTGTGCTGGTACCACCACCGCTGCACCGCTCTAACTCTCATGAGCTTGTTTGTCATCTGACTCAGGAGTCTGAATACTACTGTGAAGCTTTTCTGGGTGATGTCATTGAGAGGGATAGCCACCCAAATGACTTCAATTGGCCTGTAAATGCTGGCTTGTGCCAACTAGGATATTGTCTGGTACAGTAATATCAAAATAACCTGAGGAAGTGGTCACTTCTTGATGCACTGTTCATGATGTGTTTTCAGTGGAATGGAAGGTATTTATGTGGGCCAATAGAGGTGGGGGTCAGAAATAATTTCACAACACAACATCAAAAGTCAGCTAGACACAGAAATGCGATGACCAACAGTATAGAAATGAGCTCAATGTGAAACCGTAAGAGTTCTGTGTGACAGTGTTTTAGGTTGATTCATAACTGCATGGAGTGTTATCCTCATAGAGTTACTGGGTATAACTCTATAGGAGGAATCATCTATTGACACTTGTTGGGTTTCAATTACCTCAAAAATGTGACCTCAGAAGAGGTGTTGCAATGAATTGATTGCGTTCTGTTCCGAGAGTAATTCCTGCCAGTGAAACAAAACACAGACTCACTCATGAATCCTATGGCCATGACAGGGAAATGGAAGATACTGTGGAACATATTTGTAAAATGACAAGTATCTGACGCGGAATCGCAGCAGATTCAGCGTAATCATAGCGTTATTCTAACCAGTGTCCGCGAAGCGTTCTCCTCTAAAAGTTACGAAGTTACTACCTTCTGTCATGGGCTGAATGTGTGCATGGTATTCACTCAATATGCTATGGATTAAAATCTGATGGGCCTAAGACTCTAATTTGTGGTTCTTGTGGTAGTTTACCCTGTCTCTCATGGGACAAGCATAGAGAGGCAGCTCAGTGGTTAGAGGGGTCTGGCTCAAGATCATCTTTTCCTCAGTACAAGTCCTGGTCATAGCAAACAGCTGGTGTGAGTGTGAGTGGTTCAAAATAAGCCTTGGGCTTGCTGAGATGTTTTGCTGAATAGGAAGGTCAAGCGCCTGCATGAAACAGTAAATGAAAAAAAGAAAACACTCATGTGCTTGTTCTATAGGTTCACTGCAGTGCTGTACTGGAGAGTAGAATGTTGGTGAGTGATACAGTCCAAGCAGCTGATGTTTCAAATTACTACTGGATCATAAAATCTGACTACTGAAATCATAAATCAAAACTGGGGTACCTCGCAGTAAGGGGAAACTGATTATTCTGTTGAGCAGTTGTGAGGGCATCTAACAACTATCTGTCTTTAGCCATATTGCATCATTGTGGGGCGGGGGAAGTCAGATAACATACATCGGCATCAATCACACTGATGAGGAAATGCTCATTACTTCAGCTGATGTGCTGCAACACATCTCACAAACGAGCAGAAACACAGGCATCAGTTACAGATGATAATAATTTTTCATTCTGCGGTACAGTTGATCAGCTGACTTGTCACTCAGCCGTTTATAAAGAAGGCAAACCTATTTCTCTGGTTATAGGAGTCGCATTGCCTCTAAGAAAGATCGCTACTCTTCAAAATCCGGTGATGGATATCAGTGAGGAGGATGGCCACTATATAGCCAAACAAATAACAGTATTCAAAACCCATGTGGTGACATTCCTACTAGACACTGAGCTTGATGAAGAGACACCAGACGGACGTAGGGTGAAGGTCAGTCAAAGCACCCTCTGAATCGTATAATGTATGGGTTAAGGTAGTGAGCTACCTATTACAATCTAAACTGGGTTTCGGTAGCTAGTAACCTATGTTATGGAGTCATCTTTTCCCAATACCAAGAAGCCTTCCTCATCCTCTCGCACTACATTTAGATGCCAACCGAATCTCCCCCTCCCTGCCATAGCACCCATCTCTGGTCTGAATAATTCTCCAACACCATAGTCAATAAGATGCTGAATCATTTTTACACACAGCTCATCATCACCAGACCAGGCCATCATGGACCGGTGTAGTCTTCCTGTACGGTAGACATGAAGGAAGTCTAGCCGTGGTCCCATCATGATAAGGAGTCTAAGAGACCTCCTGTTTCCTGATTATGAGTCACACTGGAAACTGTCTGTTTTATTAACAACCACTATACCTATCAAAGTTCCACTTGTCAAAGATGAATTACTGCAATTTGCATGAAGCAAATCGGTAGGCCAGCTTCATTATTCATTTTTTGGCACACTTCTAACTACGCTGACATGCTATTGGATAATTCGGGTAATTTTGATAATTATCTGTGCACCGGAGGCTGCAACTGCATGCACACATCTCGGCCTGTTAATGATGATACCCCAGTGCTTAGCCTCAGTGGTTATCCTTTTATCATATTATAATACCCTTGGGGCCTACACACATTGGTGTAAATAAAATTAAAGTTAATTTGCTTCTTACCAGTGAGTGCTTTACTAATTACTTATTCCTCAGCGGTGGAGGGATTCAATGGTCAGTCCTGAAGGTTAAAAAAATTATAACTTTTTCCGCTGAATCTGAAAATGCAGTTCCATCAGCATACAAAGCTGCAGTAGGGAATCATGATCCTTCTACAAACGATCTGTATGCAAAAAAAATAGTCCATCACAAAAAGAGGATACCGCGTACACTTAACGAAGATTGCGGGTTATCAGAGATTGAGTAGGCCCCATAGGGAACTTTAGTTTGATAATGAATTGAACAGAATTGATCACAAACTAATGGGCAAGTCGATCGCTAGGTCCAAAAAGAGTAATTTCAGTAAACGAAAACACGAAACTAGTCCAGTGCTTTTTCACTTGTTGTGGGGAAACCCGTAACTCTTGCAGCTCTTCATGGATAGCTCATCGGCTGCTTGTTGGAATGCTGGTATTGCTGTATAATTTTGCAGGCAAGGTCGCAGAGCATCTGCCGACCTCAGGTCTTTTCAATCAGTAACTATTTCGGCGATATAACAGTGGGTAAAACCTTTACCCACTGCAATGTCGCCGAAAAGTAAAGTAAAAGTAAAACTTGACATTGATTGCTGAATTTTCCCCAAATGCAATGGCGAAATCTGGCTTCGCTAGATGACCCGTAAAACTCCCTCCCATAATCAGTGCGCGTGTCGCGGTCAAAGTTGTATCTGTTGAATCCATTGCGTATTTATGCGTATTGAGAAGACTCACGGTCACGTGATAAAAAAATACGCGTAGCAGACAAATACACGCACATACGCGTTTGGGAAGTTTCATCCTTATATTCATCACCTTGTCTGGTTTGAAGATAACCTTCAAAATACACACAATGGGATCCATTCTTTTCATGCATAGAGTTATCCCATCCTGCTGGGTGCGGAGAAGACAACTCTTGACGTTTTGTATTTTTCCTGTGGTTTGCAGACGACATTCACATTAGACGATGGTAAACTTGTGCAGACCCAGATGCTGGATGGAGCAGTCTCTTCAGTGCTCACAAGGGAGATAATCGGCGATAAACTCAAAGTGGTAAGGGGGTTCACAGAGTTATAAGGAAGCTAACATTATTGGGAGGTTATGGACAGGCAAGGTGTTATTCCCAGACAAAGCCAATCATTACAATTCTGGTGCCAGTCCGAGACTCTTTTACAGAATAAGAAATAGTTGCTGAACAGTACTAATCTTATCTACTCTTATTTCGTTGTTCTTTTTGGCACTTGGTCATCCTATTTAGAGGGCATCCTTGAGCAGTAGGAGCTAGGAGACATGTGAGGAGCTCACACTCACAGTGACGGCCCATTTTGAGCAGCACCTTTAATGATACCAAGCCAAGGGGTTAGCCACCGAGCTATCCGACTATCCCATCCACATTAGTTCGATAGATTTTATGGATCATGGATGAGAAATTTTCATACTATTTCACTGGATATGTTGGACCCAGAGTGTCAATTAAGCTGAGATGCCACAGTTCGTGAAGTATGGTACTGATGGCCAGAACCATGATTGAACCTCCATGCGGATTAGAACCTGTGGTCATCATCATCATCATTGGTAGACAGTTATAAAACTACTATGTCTGTTCTCTTGCGTATAAGTCCACTGATTGTCTCCATTTACTTCTTTGCTGTGACAGCCAGGAATCCAGTGGTAGGGAGAGGATAACTCTATAAAACATACGCTCATTAACAAGGCTAGCTTTGGGCTCACAAAGGTGGCTGCTATGAACTTGACTCTTATTTTTTTCAGACTGCAACTGCTGGAGATGCTGTCTATACGAGAGTTTACACAAAGTAAACAAACAGCCAAACGTCACGCACACAATCAGCTATATCACAAGCTTCCGTCACCTACGCACCCAAATGTAGAGGTTCCCTTCTGTTGCCTTTAATAGCCACCATGGCGCTGATACTAGTCATTGGATATCAATTAAAATGTAGTATTAAGTCTTGTTGCTATTTTTTAAGGTATTGTGCTAATCTTGTTTGTTATTACTGTACATGTAATGTAATAGGCATAAGTAGAGATGATCCTCAAGTAATCTTACATGTAGAACTATTATTTTGTCAATCCATTTATTTTTATTTCCTCAAATGTGAAATTGCTATGTTGATTCCCTTATTCTTAAGGGAATTCAGCCCTTCAGGCTTATTGATAGGAGCGCTATATTTATCCGACAATTTACATCAATTTATAAATTGATTCTTTGTTGTAAATTTGTGATTTTTGAACCCACTGCACTCCACATCTGTACTGCAGTAAATCACTTCAATTTCTATGGGGTAACAAGTTAGCATGTTGCGGAAACAGATGACAACTGAGAAAGCACCGTCACCTAAACCGCCTGGGATGTCCAAAATAGACTGGTGTCAATATTGCTCAAAGTACTCAACAACTTGATTTCAGCAGGTGAAAAATTGTATAGTCTGGGCTAATGAGTAAGAAGTCTACATCCAGCAGCACGCACTAACGGGCTGAGGATCGCGACGAAGATAGAGCTCTGTTTCTCCCTCTGTTATTTGGGGTTGGGCAATAAATGGCATGATGAGATGCCCTTTCCTGAAAGAGTTTGCTCATTTTGGCAGTGCCAGCAATGGGTGAACTTAAAGATGTGTTCTATCAGCTAGTCCTGTTTGCATGTCCTTACAATAGGCACCTCAAAGAGGACACAACTCTAGCTTGTAGGGTGATCTAGATTTCAGGCGGGGAGTGGTAGACACATAGTCAGGTCACCTGGCTAGTGTTATGGCCATACGGGTACATGCCCTTCGACATACTTCGCTTTACTTATTATTCTTTATATTTCTGTGTGTTAGTCAAGATGATTGAGTAGAGAATGAGTTGCAGGTTTCAACCTGAATAATAATCTCCGATACCCAATACATAATCCCTTAGTTCTATAGACACGTACCACGTACAACCTCAATGATATGGTAACACATTGACATAATAATGATGGATATTGCTACACGTATAGATAAATACCTTATATGTACATGCAAGTGTGCACAACTGTGCCTTATAACCATTCAGAATGGTATACAGAGACCTGTAACATACTCTCATAGAGCGGATTTTCTAGCCAGGCGACCTGGCTTTACGGCATGTGTCGGTTGGTAAGGTGAGTGAAGCTGTACAGCTTCACTTGCCCCTCCACCCACCACATGTTGAGGAGCCAGGTCACCTGGCTAGCTTTCTTTGGTATTCATCACAGAGTTATCCTTTCCTGTTTATTATTTCTGTTTATGGCTGCCCGTTATCTGCTTCAGACCCAAAATCAAAAGTGGATTTAGACCAATGAAACAGTCATGAAAGTGTCATCAGTAGAAGTTGGGAATGCTCATTATGCTTTCACTAAACATGAACTCAATAGATGAGACATTTTGCAGCAAATATATTCTTATAGAAGCCTTCAGCTGTCTTGTCCGGTCATCCTTTCAGCTGCTTGTTACGAGGCAAGGTGGTTAAAATCTCACCTAAAATTGAGGGCTGTAGAGAAACCTGGACAATCCTATGGGAAACCAAAAGGTGCAGCCTGCTTATAAATTCTAAAGAATGTGCCAAAAATTTACTCGGAATTTTAGCAGCTCACAGCATCGGCATCAGCATGCACAATCAATGTTCATGTGTGACAGATACGTATACTAACAGTTATTCTCACTGCATACCAATAACAAGAATCAAAGGAATTTGGTGATAATGATGCTTCAATGCTATTTGCTGCAGACCATTGGAAAATAACTATGAGTTAGTTTTCTATTAATTTTGTTGTTTGGTTATCCGATATTTAAAACAAATAGTAACCGAGGAACAACAATCAATAAGAACTTATATGATATTTAGATAGTTGGGAATTCCCCAAAATAATTTACTCAATATTGCTTTCAAATAAGTCAAGTGTGAGATCTCCCGAGACTGGAGGCGGGGCCACGGCCGGACACGGGGCCACAGCCGGACACGGGGCCACGGCCGGACACGGGGCCATGCCCGGTAGCGGACGGAGATTCGGCACTTCGATACTGAAGCCTGAGCCGGTAAGTACGTACATTACATCAAGGAGGAAGACTTCCCATATTTAAGTGAGTGAATGGAAGTTCCATAGTAAAGTAGCTGCCATTATCAGCTCCAACTAATTATGAACCCACGCGTATAGCATAGAGTTCTGAAAGTGAATGACATGCACTACATGTGTTCAATCTACCGTCCTTTGCAGGCCAGCCCCTGTAAATGGTATTGAAGAAACCCTGTACGAATTGAGAAATGGGCGACTCAGTGACATAGAGGTCACTTCCCGCATGGATGTCACTGGGTGACCAGAGGCCAAGTCTGCTGAAGCATTAGCACTATAGGTATCATGGCAACAACTTACACCCTTGTTGATTTTAGTTAGAAAGAGGGGCAACAAACTGGAGCATAGAGATAGGCAGGACCCTCCACTTCTACGGATGAGAAAAAAAACAACGTTCAACAAGAAGTTTCAATGCCGGTCTAAACATTGACGGAAATTTCATGGAGTGCAGTGACAACATAGGCCAAATGGCCCGATGTGGCCCCCCTCCCCCAAATCCAACTGGTCACACTGTTGCTGCGCCATTTGCGGGAGGAGTTAAGGGGCCTTATGTACTCTTGTCGGCATTGAGAAAGTATTTTTGATGGACACACTAACAGCGAAATCGTTTTGAAATCTGTAGAGATAACTAGTTGATTAATGGTCATCACATTCATATCAGATAATCAGATGGGCATGAAGTACATTAAAGAAGGCATTCTCATTACCTCCCCTCATACAGCTGTCATGGGACTTCTACGAGACTACAGCTTGATTTGAAGCATTTATGGACATGCTACATACAAACTCATCCACAAAGCACCATCTTTGGAGATACACACATGTGTAGAGTTACCCTTACCTTATCCTAATATAACCCGTTAGCGGGTGTCAGAGACAGACCCTTCTGATGGCTCTCATCCAGGTTATATACATATAATAACTGCAGCGTGAGGACAATGGATGCGCCCGTAGATAACTTTATCCTTTATGCTGTCACGAGAGACCATAGTTATCAGGCCTCTGCATAATAGAACTAACAGATCTATGTTTCATTGCAGATAACTAGTGTTTTGAAAGCTTATTGTCA
>Ga0224511_10000511_pt1 | contig 18908 bp, 18 predicted proteins | sample SF_May12_sed_USG_2_FD_169988 | JGI IMG/M metagenome (GOLD analysis project Ga0224511, IMG submission 169988) | Sediment microbial communities from San Francisco Bay, California, United States - SF_May12_sed_USGS_8_1 | ecosystem: Environmental > Aquatic > Marine > Sediment | place: USA...
TTGCAATGGATCTGGTACAATATCTAAACAAGTGTTTGGATGCTGTATTCCCAGTAGGAAATATCACAAAGTCATTAGGGGTAACTCCTACTCAGCTCCACAGTATGGTAAGTAGGAGGATGTTGTTATTACTATTATTGCTATTATATGTATCCGGGCATGAAGGTACTAACTACTTTAGGCTCAAGCTAGGAAAACTCCAGAATTCAAGTCCCAATCATACTGAGTGACCTCTGTGAGAATGAGCTTCTACTGCTCCAACAAGGTTTAGGTGGGTTGTTATTTAGGACGGCCAAGTGCCTGAGTAGAAAAAGGCTCGAAGGACTCCTGATGCGGTCACTTTAACTTACTTCGGTTTTTTCTCTTTAATAGTGGTGACCTATGATCTGAATTAGGTCGAACAAAGTGTCTAGTGACCGTTTAATAATGAATGGTGTTAATGACTGCTCGAATATAATGAGCTCGCCATAACTACATTCATCTAATCGGAATCTGTTTGGCTGAATAGAAGATTTGTTCCTTTGACATTCCTAAAAACTTAGAGTTAGAGGATATGGGTATATGCATGCATCCTAAAGTACAGAATTGCTCTTTGTCCATATGGACTTGTTCCATCCAATACTTGGTCTGCATGTATACAAATGAATTTTTCTCCAAATAGCCATACGCGGATGGCTATCACACCGTGGTCCCGACTTAATTGAACTACAGAGCCAAACAGGGCACTAATGTCAGAGTGGTGTGACTGCATAGAGTAAGTGTTAGAGGTTAACTCTATGTGTGACTGTATGGTTTCAGGAACCTATGCTGTGTAAGGTGAACACAGATCTGATAGCGGAGCCCTTAAGAACTTTCCTTCCTGAGGAAGAACCACTCAAACCCAGCACAGCGGGATTCCATATAGGTGATCCTGATCCTGATCGAATAAACGAGGATACAGGTTTGTACACTGAGCAAGCACAAAGTGATGATCAAACATGGAATCAAATCTGGGCCCTCTGCTTCTCTGGTCTGCGTCAATTGAAGGCAGGGAGGCCGACACCTATCAGTTTTACTATTGCAAGTGCCTCAGAGCGTAGCAAAGCCTAATTCACACCTCTAGGGACTGTTGTTTCTGTTGCAGAAATGACAACCGTTTCAGAAGGTGAGATGGCTGGAAGTACTGTGGAGCCATCAGGGGATACTGTGATTGATGAGATCGGTGCAGAGTCGCTTACTCGAAATGAAGAGAAGGACCCAGAGCCTGATTCCACCTAGTCATCTGTTGCCTCCTGGCAGCGCACTTGGGGTGGGGTGGGAGTTATCATGCTACTGTCTCCCGGCAGAGGGAGGGGGTTATTACTCTTTGAATTATCATGCTATTAAAATTCAGTCCCAGTTTATTGTTTTATAGATGGAAAAGGAATGCCATCAAAATAAAATTAACTTATCCATTCCAGCTTTTATTATTAAGTATAGCCTACAAAAAATTGAGCAGTACCTCTGTTTCAGGTGAAAAGGACGCACTGTGGCAATACCATTACTTCACTTTAGCAAGCCACTTTTTCTGATTGCGGAAATATTTCCTAATATGGGCGAGGCCGTTCTTAGCGACTACATAAGGTGGCATCTGTAATGCATGACAGTCATCGACCTTCAGTGACTGCAGCTCAGTTATGCCTCCCGGTAGTGTCTGCAGGCAGTTATTCTTGGAGATATCCAATACCTTCAATTTGGGACAAGACTCAAACAGTTGATCGGGTAAATGTTCCAAACAGTTGTTACTTGTCAGTAACGTATGGAGATTTGATGGCGATGTTGGAACGATATTATCCAATGAGCTGATTCTGTTATGTGAAACTATCAATGTCTCCAGTTTTACAAGCTGTGACAAGACAGGAAGCTGATGAAGGAAATTGTGGCTTAGATCTAGATACCGAAGATTCATGCAGTGGTACGTAAACCCAGGGAAATGAGCTAGGTGATTATTGGTGAGTATTACATGTGTTAGCTGATGCTGTACTCCATGGAGAAGATGCTCAATGAATCCAATGTTTGTGTGAATCAGAGCGAGCTTACGGACAAACCGAGGTAAGGTTCGGAGTTGCTGCATAATATCCTGTAATTCCTGGCAGTTGGAGAATGTTCCTCTGTAGACCACGTCATTTATCTTCTGCGGTGACAGCTGAATCCGACCTTTGAACTCGGCAGCACTGAGAAAGCCGCTTATATCCGGTGATTCTGCTGCTCTTATCCACTTCAAATCATCAGCAGCATATGTGTCAATTGACGGCTGATACCAAATGACTACAAATAAAGTTTGGGAATATAGACTGAATACTGATCGATTTGCAGGTTTTTTCTAGAGTATTATTAATACTCGTTGAAGGGTGGCGGCTATACATAGTTATTTACTGGTCTGAGGAGGACTTTCAACGAGACAGGGAGAAACCTAGATGAGTGAGAGTATTGGGCATATCGAGTTGGGCCCTGTGGAAGTGTGCGGTGCAGAACTTGCAGTCTTGGCACTTACTAGGTGCACCGCGTCTTGCGGCAGCAGTGGGGGTTGATATCGCCGGCATCCTAAGTTACACTTAAGAAGGCCCGATTAGTATGTAGATGATACGACACGTTAGAGACAATTTCACTTAAACTACAACATCTAGTTCTACGTCCAGATTGTGGCTTTGCAAGAACTTGCTTGGCCGTTGCCAAAGGTATAGCCTTTAGTGCAGCGTGATGCTAGAGCCACTGGGGCTTTACATGCAACAAGAAGCGTTGGCCCGGTAACGACCTACTACAGCGAATACGTTTAGCACAATTTAGATATCCCAGGGTAGCTTCCGTTCTGAGTTGCGTCTAGGTGGGGGATTGCTTTTCACAATATTGTACGAATCGTCACAAAGCGTGCAGAGTGCGGACCGTTTCGGCATCTGTTTCAAAACATTGCTCATGTGAATTTTCTGCTCCAGTGAATCTGGCCTGAAACAACCTGTGAACACTTGTTTGAAGCCTAATATCTGATTCGCTTAGTTTTTAGTGCTGTGGATAAATTCTAGCCCCATTGATGAATTCGCCGAAGGTTTGACAGGAATAGAACAATGCACTATCTTTATTATTGTGGCCTTTTCATCGCTGTGATATCTCGTTTTCACGTTACGTTTGCAAACCCAGACATCACAACAGTGTACTTTCTGAACTCGAGGTGAGTAATGTTTCGACTTCAGCTATCGACGTATAGCTCCCAAGTAGGCATAGCGCCTGCGTCATCATACTAGTTGTCTGACCGCTCATAACAAGCACTAGGTCTAAGTGCAAAGTTTGATGAAGTGATACAATACAATTAATAATTATAGACTCAGTCAGTGACACTGACAGTCACTCATCACTGATTCAATGATTCATTTCATGGTTGATAGACTTCGGTTTTAATTTCAAAATAATTTCAGTGGTATAACTATAAAAGGGAGGTTGTAGACTACAATGTTTCCCATTTCAGGAGGTCATGTACCAATCTAAATGAGAAATAAATATGTGATGAGATAACCCATGTTGTATCATGTTGAACCATCCTCAAACAGCTATGGCCATAAGATCAGTTACACCACAATCTACAAATTTGAAGCCACGCTAGCTGCGCTCTGGGTTTTTTTAATTCCTGGAGCAGACCGTCTCTTGTATCGCATGGCTCTTACTCCCAGCCCGTTTCCTGGATGATCACACAGACAGTGGGGATTACTCTACAACAGGTTATTCAAAAAGGGAAATTTGTGAAGTGCATCATTAGTGACCTATTCAACTCAAATGCCAAGACTTCACTACTGTGCACTTCAGAAAGTGTGCTTCACTTTGGCCACTGTGATATGGGGTAGCGGACTAGCTTGGTATGCCACCATGAGAACTGGGGTTCGAATCCCAGTCACTGTGGGCTGTTGTTGCGAGCATGAGCTCCTGGCACATACATCCCAGGTCGGCTTGGTTGTACCGCTTCAACAAGGCTCTGGGGGGGGGTCCATTAAATAGGATAGCCAAGTGCCCGGGTTGGAAAAAAATCTGGTATGGTGATGTGCTTGTCCATGACCTGACAGCGAAAGCAATTATGGCTAGTATTAGATCAAACCGCACGGCACCTGATATTGATAATAACAATTAATTTTCCTTAATAGGTAGACACTGTACAATATACCTGCTTGCACAAGTAATAGATTACAACTACATCCAACAGACAAAATAATTCTGATGAACTGAGCCGGTGAAACCATGTAATTACTGAACCGTGGCTATTTCTAGCCAACAGCCGGTGAAAAGCTGATATCATGTGTAACCTTTGGACCCTAGTTCAATTGTCAAACAAGAGAAAACCACAATAGTATTATCTTGACTAGGAAAGCAACCGAAAAGATAGCCACCGCAGTGCCTGGAATATATTTGTTGTAGATTTCAATCTGGTGACTGGATAGTCTTTTAGATAAACCCATATCCTCTAAAATGCTGTGCCACACTGAACGCCTAATAAACTGCACTATATTAGTGGCACATAGTAGAGATGTACAAGCCGATTCAAAGAATTGAGTCGATTTAGATCAGCAGTTTGCCAAGAATCTTAGCGCATCTTTGTAAATAAACTCTGAATCTGAATTAAATTCAAAGTTGGAGACAGTAGAGAATCGAGATGAATTGAATCCGAAAAGAAGCGGTAGGATTCTGAATCGACTCAAATCATAATCTTTGTTGAAATGTGCACATCTGTATGTTAGTAGTACGATCAGTGATAATTGTGTCTTAAGCTGTGTTTAGGGAATGCCTGGCCTGATGTGAAGCAGAAATCATCGGGCTTGATCCGGATTGGCAAGAAAAAGCTTAGTTGCGCCTATATAGAACAGAATATAGGGTAGGAAATTGGCGCCATCAAACTTCATCTCAAGATCCTGTACTAGTGCCTAGTTAGTAATGGCCTGTATCCTACCACTATTATGCCAGTGATTAGTTGTCTGAGAGGTTTTGTCATGGAAATTGATTGTGCCCTGGTAGGGATTATGAATGCTTTGCTGTTGGTCAATTGGTAGCTCCCTTGTTTTCTTAGGAAGCCCTTTGTGCCAGCTCAGTGAATGCGTCTGACCCAGGACATTGTGAATCAGGTTGACGAACTGTCTCTGGTTTTGGCTTGCAGCATAGTAGCTGCTCATAGCGTGATGTTGTGCCAGGCATGGTTTGCTAGGTGCAAAAGTGCTCAGTTTCAACCTTGTCCGAATTCCTGGCCTAATGGCCTTGCATACTTGGTGCGCAGGATCGGCGTTGGACTGGAGCATCTCTGAATTGTATTTTTGGTTCTTGAATTGTACTGCTGAGTACTATATTGTCTGTTGTGGACCAGTTTGAAAATTACCTTTAAAATTTTATCCGCATAAAATAAAGTTAATCCAATCTATTGTTTTAGCGCTGTCCGTCTGATTGTGAAAACTGCCCCATATGATATCAGTTGTCCACCTGTGGCTCAGACTGGAAATCAGACTTATGAAGCAGTGCCGTCGTGGCAGGATGGTGATCCGCTCAGCGGTAGAAGATCACTTGATGTGAACTTACAAACTGGGGATGTAACTGTTATTGAAGTGACATGCCCCGGACATCAACAGGTCTACAGCGCTGGTAAGTACGAACAGCTGGGCTTGTCGAAAAACTGACCAGGCTATTTTCCTTCTTGATGTGACTGAATCATAAGTTGGACAGTTTCTGGTGTTGGGTCATATACGTCGACAGTGTGGGATTGGATCGCTGACTACCTAAGTGGATTCACCCAGGTTAGAACCCTTTGGGGAGAAGGGGTCTGACTGAGGCTAGAGCCTCTCAGGGCTCTGACTGCAAGGGAGTCACAATCGCCTATGCCCAATAAATGTAACAAGCGCTGATTCCCACCGCACAAGTCTCTCACAGCTCTCCGAATGAATTGCAGACAGTTGGCATGTTCAAGTTATCCTCCAGAGGCAGTTGTCTAGAAGAAAAACTGTGAAATACAGGGTCGCAAAAGAATCCAAATGGATGACATTGTGTTCTGCAGCCCTGTGCTGAACAATACCAGTACAAGTACTTGATTTCTCCTGTTGTTTGTAATGGACTTAGAAGTTGTTGACTTTGTGGTCAAAGAAAAATGACAATCTGAGAAGCCCAGATTTGCTTCAGGAATCCAGTACACAGTGCTTTCAGAGTTATCCTCCTAGTTGACTGTCTGAATTTTGTAGTTTGTTTGGTGCTGTTAAATTCAACTATCAATGGTGAGAAATGTAAAGAAGGAAACACTATAAGATATTCGGGAGATGTCACAGCTCGGAATATCTCCTTCGTAAAACTCCCTGATAGCCCGGGTTATAGTATGGTATGGACTGGCAGCCAGAGTCTGTCAAATACTCGATGGACCATTAATCCAGTAAGTACCCAGTCAATCTCCAATTGCCTCAGGGGGTGGATCAAACCTGGTCTACGGCCAACAGCAAAAATCTGGGAGCCTCTTAGGACTCTGACTTTGCCTTTTGTCATTTGTCTCCGGTCCTGGTAGTTTGGCTTCGGGCTGACAGCAGCTGGTTTAGTACTTTGACTTTTTGGTGACTGAAGCTAGTACTTAGATTATCAAGCTGGTATTCTGGGTTAGTGCTAGTAACTTTCAGTGTGATGATTGATGTGAATTCATTACCGGCTGGCATGTCATTGGTTTTATAGAACTAGTACCCAAAATAACGTGTGCCGCTGAGCAGTCAGCCAGGTGAACTTCCATTGAATTAGTTTACTGTATCGTTTGCGCCAGCACTTGGGCCATAATAATAGTATGGTTTGAAGCTTGTTTGGAGCGATAAGAATTGGAAGTTGTGTCAAGAGGTTGCCCTCAGGATGGGGTCCAAGACTAAACATCCAAGCTTTTGATCTTAACCAAGCACTCTCGCAACTGAACTATTCTGCTATCCCATTTACATACTCAGGGGTTTTTTGTTACCAGAAAAACCCGGATGAACTCTACATAGCTGAATATGTGAAGCCCACTGTGAATCTTGTCTGTCTGGCATGCAGGCAGGGCCTTACTAATGTACTAGGAAACTATACGCTTTACTATACGACAGAAGGCAAAGAGGAAAAGGCTGTCTCTCTGCTGCATACCGGTACCACCGCTGATGCAACATACGTTGGTAAATAGAAGTTTCTATGCACGCGCATTCAAAACTCTTTGTGGCTTTGCGGCTTCTTGGGTCAAAATTGGCAGCTTTCACTGTGCTGAATGATCAAACCCTCTAAACCATGTCCAGACACGGACATCTCCAGACATAAACAGTTGATAAACTCATATGATCGCCAATTTACTGCTGGAAATATCAGACCTGGCTGAGCACTGCTTTTTTCTACTATGACACTCCAAGCGGAGTTTGGATGAATGATTTCTTGGCTCAAAATGGTGGTCCCCCCAAAACTATGGCTCATTTTTTAAAAAGGTTGGACAAAGCTGATGTGGTGCATAATGTATCGTTTTGTTACAGTTACCAGTGACTGTTTCCATAGTTTTCACGGATCTCGTGTTTATTTCAGATGTACTGTTAGCTGACGGCGCTGATGCAGTGACTCTGCGGCTGACATTCACTGTACATAATGAGGTGCTTCTATCGAATCTTAACTGGACTACCGGGGCTATAGCCGATCCTGCTATCCCCGAGACGATGGATGCTAGTGAGTTTCTAGCCCGCGCACAATCAGCTCTCATAGCATCTGCCTAGGGAATGCTTATCTAGTGATTGCTAGCTGCCCAACCACTTAACTTTGAAACAGCTTTAAACGTAATATAGTGAATGCAACTAGCTTAAAGGGGTTCTGTCACCGTCGAGTGTAAACACATTTTCGGAGTTGTGTTTCCCATTGCTAAAAGGAGGCAACTCCGCATTCATTGCGGCGAGAGCGAGTAGTCTTTTTCCAAAAAACGAATATCGGTCATTCGACTAAGTACGGCCCGAGTGGTGCAAATAGAAAGAAAATGGGATCTACTTACTAAAGCTTAGTAACCTAATGATCTTTACTCCCTCTTAACATCGGGTAGAACTCAAAATTGAACATAATATTGGAGAAAGCTGAAGTTACAAGAGGTGCTTTGCTGGTTTTCCCTAGCCCTAAATAGAGGCTGAGAGGTCTGAAAAGTGCGTCGCCAAGGGCTCTAAGTGTGCGCATTGGATAGAGCTATATCTAAGCTTCCATTTGACCTGGGTATTGGGCCCATTTGTTCATGGTAGGCTTCAGAATCTGAAAACAAGTGAAGACACTTTTACCCATGTCATAACCCCTTTAAGCGATTTTAACACCATGCCTCACACATATTTTTGACCACTTATTTTTTGTTTATTTTTCGTGGATTATCTTCCAGGACTGCCTAAAGGATTTGTTTCTGGCATCGAATTCTGTTTGAATATATAGAATTTCTTATTCCCATGGACCTTAGTGTAAAAGAGATCTAGTCCTGTAAAATAAATTTTCAAATGAAATAAAGCTATCAGAATAGATTTAAGAGCCCTACTTCACACCTGCTTATTCGTTGCGGTTACAAGCTTAGCAGAATAACTCAAAGTCCATAACTGTTGCAGATCGTGTCCTATCACCGCAGGATGAGGATATTTATATCAATGAGGTGCATCTGCCAGTACCAGCGAGTGGTGGGGAGGTTCAGGATAAAGCGGAGTACAAAGAGTTATGGGTGGAGCTGATAGGGTCAGCTAATCGATCGCTGAATGACTACTGGTGAGTATTGAATGAATGAATGGATGAATGAATGAATGAATGAATGAATGAATGAACGAATGAACGAACGAATGAATGAACGAATGAATGAACAGGTTGAAGCGATCTCCCACTTGTTTGACAAAGGTTTGAATGACTTACGTGATTTCTGGTTTTTCATTACAGTCTGCAAATCACAGAAGACTCCGAGTCTGTCAGTCCTTGTATTTTGCTAACAAATATTCGGACCAACAATAATGGCTACTATGTATGGACTGCTGCTTTGCGGTAAATAACGACTTGACAACACCCTCCCCCTACCACCATCCCCATCTAGGGAGAAGCTGTGGATTAATGTTAGTGCTTTTGGTTTTGGACCAGGTGACCCGGGTTCGATTCCAAGTTTGTGTCTTACTTCACTCTCTCTCTCTCGTTTCGGAGCAAACCATGAACCAGCCTGAACACAAACCATTGGCTTAGTGATGCCATCCATCTAAAATAATATGATCCTATCTTACCATCTCTTCCATTGTTCCCCTCACCATTCTTCCCCGATCCCTACCTGCTATGATCTCTCCCTTCTCCCTCCCCCGTTCCTCACTGCTATGATCTTTCCCCTACCCCTTCCCTCCCTATATGATCTCTCCCCCCCATTCCTCCCTACTATGATCTCTCTCTTACCCCTTCCCTATCCCTCCCTATTATGATCTTTCCCCTATCCCTCCCCCATTCCTCCTTACTATGCTATCTCCCAATATCTCTCATACTTACCATTGGTTACCGAGAGATTCCAGGGAAGGGGTTGTGATACTGTGGGTCAAGTTCTGTGATGGAAAAGGATGTTTAAAAACATCACTTTATCAGAAATCATACTAACGTGGCAAATAAATCACAATTACAATTTCTCTAATGGCCGTCTTTCTGTAATGCCAACATTAGCCATTCTTGTGTTTTACTTTGAATGACAGATCGCCATCGGAAGCTGCTCTTACATACACTGGCAGTGAGATGAATGGAAAAGTGTACAGCATCAGTCTAATAAGAAGTGATACCGGTGAGCAGGTCATCTTAAGTAACCATGGGTTCACATGCTGGGTTTATACACCCGTATTAGAGAGATTTCATAGTTGCGTTTCCGTACCTGTAAACGGAAAACGACCCCGAATTGACCTCATTAGCGCGCGAATGCGGACGAGTTACTGTAAATTTGTACAAAATGTCTTCCAAATTCCATACAATAATACCTAATCGCTTTCTTTTTTTCTAGTTCAATCAAATACGTCTGTCGTAGTTTGTAGGCAATCGTTGATGTTATGAACTAATATCTCAGAATATTTGTATATTTGCACCCAGATTGTGCACTGAATCAATAGCAATACCGGTCCGAAGTGAGCAATGTTTCTCTGAGTGAGCAAACGGCTCACCGAGCGTGTCATTAAACGTTAGTATGTGGAATCGCTAGTATTCCGATCATGTAGCGGGTAGGAAACTCCACAACCACTCTATTATTCGCTGTTTTGATTACATTACATTAAAATTTTTGAACTTTCTTAATAGCATGAAATGTCTATTTTGCAGATCAATGGAGGGAGGTCGACAGGGTGGCATACACCTGGTCAGTGAATGACGATGAGTGTCGTGGGATTGGCACGACTGTATCCTGTGGGGTGCCGGCTATGCCTTGTAATGTGCTCGCACTGAATCCGAATAGTTATACCGGTGAGGAGCCCAATCCTTCTCTATCACGGTAAGTACTGCAAACCCCAAACCCCCTCCTAACATGATGAATGTTACCAACCAGCAAATCCCTTCCAATCACATCAAATACTGCCCCAAATCCCTCCTATCAGTGAATATGGTCAATCCTAAACATACCTTGTATTACAGACCGGTCCTGAACCCCTTCTTCCCCCCCATGTCAAAGCGAACCCGGTCAGGCCTTAAATCTATGCCAGCGAGTATGCACCCCCACCTCAACCCGCCAATCTCCTATACGCCAGTGATGATCGAGATTGGCTACCATAACATATTGGTTTACCGCATTTCGTATGAATTTTATAGAACGCGGGACCCAATTGAATGTGACCTTTGCTTTATGATAAGTGAATGAGTAATATCACCTTAAAATCAAACGTGCCGAAGCTTTACAGCTTCTCACTTCTTATCCGACCAACTCATTTCTTCTTAGTTGTGGTATCATCAAGGACAAAAGCTTGGAGGTTTATAGAGAGAGAAAAATGCTGGCGTGGAATGTAAAGAAGTCAAGTAAAAAGCATTGGAATAGCTGCCACAGACCATGTGCCCTAATAGAGCAAGTTGATCTGCCATCCAGCCTCGTTACCATACGTAGCAGTAAGTGTGTCTTTATCTTATGCAGTGCATTGACGCATTCTTCAAATTCAACACTGGTTATTCGTAACCTAGGGTAGGGCAGTCAGTAAAAAGGTGGTACATTTACTATCAAAGCATTGTGAGTTCACTTTCCGGGGCTGAACTCTGCATTGTCATTGTAGTACTGCCCGGTGGCGATGCTGAGCAGCAGTTTGCTCATCTTCCTAATGAGGGTCTGATGCTGAGTGTTTGGCTTCAACGTAACACATCACCTCGCACCACGGAGCTAAAATTACAAGGAGCGAGCTTTATTCTGGCCAACAGCGCGGACATATTCCCTGCACAAAGACTGACAATGCAGCTCAATAAAGCAGGTACAAGCACAGTGCGTCAAAGAAGCTGTGAATTAGTTGGTGGCGTTTTCTGCTTTAGACCAGGTGACCTGGCTTCGAATCCTAGTTTGTGCATTTGTGAGCACTTCCTTCCTCATCGGATCCGGATCAACATTAAAAATAAAGAAAGCCCACCCATAGAATGGCTACAATGAATCATGGTTTTACTAAGGGGGATAATATTGGCTTTGGTACCATTGCAAGAAAGTTTAAAATGTTGCCATCAGTTATCAAAATAACCCATGCACCTGGCACGAGCTCAGAGGAGTGAGATGATCACATTAGAGGATTTGTTTTAGGGGAGCCGTCAGTGAATGGCACTATAATAACAGTGACTGGTGGATCACTGAGCAGCATCGCTCCTACCATGACCTACGTCGTCGCTCTTATCGCTCATTATCCCTTCCTGCCACCGCTGTCAGAGCAGGAGCTAGCCGATCAGGTAGTGGATGCCGTCGCATTCAGTCAGAGAAATAAAGAACTGAATGTAGAAATTATCCAAGCATTCTTGCCGATACTCAAGGACGAAGGTAAGGAGGATCTCGGATTATTTTTCTGAAATTAAGCTCGCATTGTTCCAAGGATACGGATCACCATCCCAATGCATCTGAGCTACTGGTGCCCACGCAATCACTGGTCACTGTAGTATGATATGAGTTTTACCCAGAAGATAATGTGGTCGTACTGTGTTCTCCCGTACACAGAAGTTGATTGGGGCTTACTCAGGAGATTGAAGGCACCTTTTCACTCCATCGGGAGTACGATCGGCCTCGAACCGGATGCTCGAGACGGACGCACGACCCCCAGATACGGAGTGAAAAAGCCTCGTCTGCTCGGCCTCGGACGGACGATCCGAGAGAGTGCCTGTCTCCCAGAGACAAAATGAGTCCGATCCGCCTCGGACATCAACCAATCAAACTGTTTTCCATGGATTCCCTCGCCACGTTCACTCATTTCCGGTCTCGTGCTAGGATCGTTGGAAAGGAAAATTTATTTAAGTTTGCTACAATATTCACACAAATGACAGCACAGAGTTACATTGGGAATAGAGGTAGCACAGAGTTACATTGGGAATAGAGGTAGCACAGAGTTACATTGGGAATAGAGGTAGCACAGAGTTACATTGGGAATAGAGGAAGCACAGAGTTACATTGGGAATAGAGGCAGCACAGAGTTACATTGGGAATAGAGGCAGCACAGAGTTACATTGGGAATAGAGGCAGCACAGAGTTACATTGGGAATAGAGGCAGCACAGAGTTACATTGGGAATAGAGGAAGCACAGAGTTACATTGGGAATAGAGGTAGCACAGAGTTACATTGGGAATAGAGGTAGCACAGGGTTACATTGGGAATAGAGGTAGCTTGCAGTGAAATAGTTAAGTAGCATTTTGACTTTATTTTGAAATTACGACCTTAAAGTGGTCACTGTTTCTGGAAACACAGGTTCTGTATGATTGATTGGCTTCAAAGTAATCCGGGATCGCGCATCCGACAGATCTGTTTGAAGTGGAAAGTGGTTTTTGGATCCACGCCCGACGCCAAATCAGACGAAAACTGAAGGAGTGGATAGGTACCTTTCGGTGTTTTTTATTCACCCTTACAACAAAGCTAGAAGCAGCAGGCCTCAGGGCAAGCTTCTGATTGGTATTTTCACTTATTTTTAGGTTCCCTGGACCAGGGGCAGATAAATCTAGCTGACGGGGAGTCACTCATAAGGAGTTCTGATCTGTTTGTGACATCATCAGGCAGTAGTGATAGTAAGCACACATACAGTTACACGGCATCGTGGAAGACCTACTATCGCGTGAGTTACCGTATCATATACAGGTATCATAAGCTGGGTATCTTCAATCACTGCTTTCCTGATAGTGGGACTTAAGGATGGCAAGATGGCTTTCGCATATAATGTACCGGGTTCATGGCTCAGGAGCTTAAAAATGTGAGTTCAAGCGCTGACCTGAACCATGGACTTCCACTTGAAATATACGGGTCACTCAGAAAGTAATGTCTGTTATCTTATATGACCTTCTTACCTACAGACATGAACCCAGTGTCATTTCGTTTGGCTATATGTCGGGATTTACCCCCGTGGTTTCAAATTACTATCTACCAATATTGCCATTGCCCAGCATTCTACAAAGCCATAATTATCGACCCAGCTCGTGAAAATAATTCCACTATGCGAGCACCGTCAATGTGAGTATATGGATCAGCAATCAGTAACCAGTTCAAGACTGACCCCGCGGCAGTCCTGAGTTCATTACCATGTCATTAAAAGGGGAAAATTTCATTAAAAAAGGTAGAAAACTCCATAATACAAATGGACCTTTATTTGAAGTTATTCACTCTTGGGTATAGAGACCTTTGCTCGTGATATAAATGTACCGATTCCTGCATAGTTTACTTCTATTATAGAATTCTGTGACTTCTATTGATGGCGTAGTAAGGAACCGTTTGCTTGACCTTGATTGGCGATTGCCAATCCATATAAATTCATATCAATGACAAGCACAGCCACTACCAAACCGCCTCGAGCAGACCTCACCCTAATCCTGGGTCTTAGCTCCATGCTATAGAAAAAAACCCTGATCATGGTCAAGTGGCCAGCAGTGAAACAAAACAAAATCATGTGCTTACAGGTTTCTAGCCCACAGCAACCCACTGAGGTCCATTGGGTTATCCGAGGGGCTTATAAGTATTTGAGACTGGAGAGATTTACTGTCAACGGAGACCCTCAAGTGACCTTCAGGTTTAATGGCTTACCGGCCAGTATGCAGTCACTGTTTGCGTCGGATGGAGTGCCGCTGGATTATCTGTGCCTGATTCTACGTGATCTCACAACCAGGTATGTATCTTCATCTTCTGGGTAGTAGTTTGTCATTCTCATTTGCTATAGTTTGCAAGGGAGCAGCAGCAGTCGTGGGGCTTAGTGGTTAAAACTCAGTTTTACATGCAGCGAGTTGTGGGTTCAAATCCCGAAAAAAATCAATGGTGTTGACAGGGAAAGCATCTGTCCTTAATTTAATTCTGAGCTCCATCAAAGTCTCTCTGCAATAAAATGTCTTCTGTAGTCAGAGCATATCTTTTCATTAAATACTGCTGATGCTCTCACTAGGGTAACCCACAGGTCTGCTAATGGTCAATGAAACGCTTGTCAATCAACTTTTTACACAAAGCCTATTGTATCGGTTTTGGGCTCTTCAGAAAGAAAATCTAAAATTCTAGATGAAGCGGTCATATTTGTATCTGTTATCTAAATTGGTGCACTGCTTAGCGGGATAGTTCAATGACTGCAGCACTTGGATCAAGATCAACAAAAGATTCTGTATTCATGTCCTAGTCATTCTGAGCGCCAACTAGGAGAATGAACTCCCACATAGCTCCTAGTTCTTACGACTCCAACAAGCCTCAGGCTTAGGAGGTCCGTTGATTAGAATGGCCAGGTGCGCTAGTAGAAAAAATACAAATGATAAGTTTACTGTTGCGTATCCCTCCGAGGTATGAGCCTATCTGACTCTGGGATAATGGTAAGGCTCAGTGGTAAACCTTTTGGCTCCCAGCCGTGAGAACCTGAATTTGAATCCTGGTCACTGCCGACTCTCGTGACTGTGAACTCCTCACATTAACCCTATAGCTCAAAATGAAAACAAACATCTCTATAAGGTGAAGCGTTGACCTGCTCATGATGCTCCATGCCAAGCCACAACTGCTAAAATAACCAAGTATCCAACCTGCCAAGTTCACCAGTTTAATCAATCATATTATCAAAATGAAGCTCTGCAGGGCCTGCCACACGATCGCGAATTTGCGAAAAAATCACAAACGTCAAGCACAATTTTCAACGACCATTTGATTGGAAAAAGAACCCCGACGTGACTACGCAGTCTCATTGGCCCCGGTCATGTGACTGCGGGAAACCCTAGAAGTTCATGACTAGTGATCGCAGTTGTGTGGCTAGGAACTCGAATGGCGAATTTATTGTGATTTGCGATTAGCATATCGCAAATTCACCATCGTGTGGTAGACTTTTTACTCGGTATACGGTATACAAACATTCCGCATATTGTATTTAACGGAGTAGCCATGACTTAGTGGTTAGAATACACGCATAATTTTCAGGCAGTGAGTCACGGGTTCGAATCCCAGAAAGATCAATGATAGTGGCAGGAAAGGCATCCGACTTTAATTCGCTCCTGAGCTCCAACAAATTTATCCTGTTAAACAGAGAGCAAACTCTATTACACCCTCCCCCCGTGCTGGGATTTTAATGTGGAGTATAAACGGAAGCAGAAACGCTGTACTGTATTCACCTGAGTGTTATCCGTCATCTGTTTCAGTGATGCTGGGAATGGTAAAGATTTCAGCTTACTCAAACTGCAAACAGATGGTGTGAGCACTGCTCAGTTTGAGCATAGCGGATTAAACCCTGGTGGAGTGTACGTGGTTATGCTCAGCTACAAAAATCCAGTTACTGCCAATGATTACTGCAACTACAAACCGGGTGCCGATGCTGGTATCGGTTTAGAGGTTAGTTAGTTAGTTTGTTACAGTGATGCTTGGATAACTCGAACTGCAGGGGATCACAAGAAAGTTCGAGTTGTGAAAAGTTTGAGTTATGAAAGGTTTGAGTTATGAGTTATGCTCTTCCTTTGCTTTAGCCATATGGCCCCTGTAGCGAGTCCATTTAGCTCTAGTGTATTCCATTTCCTGGCCAAACTTTCTAAAATTTGCGAGATTTTCTTCTCATGTGAAAAGAAAACAATGAAATTAAGTTTGTTACACTAGAATGTAAGCATATCCAGCCACAGAAAAGGTAATTTGATGGCACTAACCGCAGTTTATCAGTTCGAGTTATGACTAAAAGTTGGAGATATTCCCAGCAACTGATCATTACCCAGGCAGGGATCATGAAGCTTGGTTTAAGTTAGGCAAGTTTTCGAGTTATCCGAGGTTATCCAAGTTTCACTGTAGTTAGTTAGAAGAGGTTTAGTTGGCAGCACTTTCAGTCTTGGACCAGTCGACTTGGGTTCGATTTTAAGTTTGTGCGTCACTTTGTGCCTTCTCTCTTGCTGGATTCAGATCGCGACATTAGATAAATTGAGTAGCAACTCTACGTGGCAAAACCTGAACCATGCCGAGAACAAGTCCTTCGCTTAATGATGCTGTCCATGTAAGACTGACGATCGTATTTTTATCCTCATTGAATCCGCGCTGTCGCCCTTGCATGAATGGTCAATGCATAGTGCAGTGTGTTTTGAGTTGGGGTACGTCCACAAATGTCACCTTCATTAATAAATGTAACTCTTGTTCGTAAATGTCCCCCCCCCCCCCTGTTGACAAATATCATTCTTGTTCACGATGGTCATCCAACCCTGTTGACAAATGTCATTCTTGTTCGGAACGCATTGCAGATCTTTACCGAATTTTGGCTATATCCTGTTACAGATTGATGGTAGATTGCCAGCTGATGATGAGTTTGGTAACACAGCTCTCGATGCGTTCAAATTCAGTTATGGGCAAAGAGATAACTGGCCCTACCTTGTCTACAATGGTATGCATTAGCTTTTATCCCAGAGAAGTCAAGAGAAGTAACAGGGTTGAACACCACCATAGAGCATTGATATGATAGAGCAGCCAAGTGTATTATGATGCGTTAGTTTGCGTTATCCTTCGTGGCTATAATCACTCCTAACTCTAGTGGTATGCTTATTTATTACACACCGATACGTTTTGTATTTGTATTGTATTCACCCTGGTTGTAGATAATGAGGAGATTCGACGGTGTGAGTCAATGGATCCTTATTTAAACTCGGCCTGGCAGTCAGTTCGTATTGGTGCTCAGTGTCGGCCACCATATGCCCTCCATCTGTATAAAGTTTGTAATGATGTGCTCGGTATCAGCTGGGACAGCACAATTTCTGACCTCAGCTCCCTGCCAACAGATAATTTATATATATACGGAGTTAACGCGGATAAAAAGGTTGGTATTCGAGTCGCCTAATATCAGTTCTCAGCTCAAGGGTACAGTCCGCGCTAGCCCGGGCCAACGCTTGGACTGTGTGTTGAGACTGGTTTTGCTAAGAGTTATCTCCCTATCTAGACAATTATGGAGACGGCTCTGGTCATAACATTGTAATAGCATATAGAGGACGCCTGGGCTGAAAGCTCGGTTGTTTGAAACCCGCATAAGACTATGATGTCTTGAGGACCTGGGCACTAATTATATCAGTAGCTAGTTCTGCATGGAGTCTGTACGTACTGCCTCACTGAAGGAACTATAAGTCTGCATGGAGTCTGTACGTACTGCCTCACTGAAGGAACTATAAGTCTGCGTGTTTTGTAGATATATGGTGTGTCAAGTGTGAAGAATTCTGTTCGAAGATTAACTTGGCAGCATATGGATATCACCTACCAAGTAGCATTCTCACTGGTAGGTTGGTTGGGGCAGTTGATGGGGATTAGTTGTCACTGGCCTTTCCCAAACAATTGGAGCTGTCATAGTGAGTTTATCTCATGCAATCATCGTAATGTTTTTATAATGGTTTTTTGGTGTCACGGTTAGGTTCTCCAATGATATGGTCCTGTGGTAGAACCTGCTATGATTGATTGACTGATTGACTGATTGATTGATTGACTGATTGATTGATGATTGACCTGTTATCAGTGTTATAAAGAGGGTGAAGGATAGCGTACTGGGCCTTGAACTGGGGTCCCTGGTTCAATTCCCAAGTCGGGCATAAACTTTGCCTTTCGCAACACTCTCGTCCGTTTCGTATCCCGACATCAAACAAAGAAAGCCCTCCCATAGTTACCTGTTCTATGGGGTATGCGACTGCAAACATAGAGTCTCCCAATGACGCACCCTGGGTAACGCTAATGTACATGTACTGTTTCCTCTCTAGAATGTGACTGGCATAGTGTTAGGATATCATCCTCAACGTGCTCCAAGTGACAGCGATCAGATTACTAATGAGACTTTGGACTCTGCTGTCGTTTATAAGTCACAAGCGGACTCAGTGACTGCTAAGAAGTTATCCACGATACTCACGGAGACTTACGCGGGGCATGATAAACTCAGGCAACCGTCGGTAAGTTAAAGTTTCTACAAAACTTTGAAAAAATGTGCTAGTAGCATCAGTTTAAAAATTTTTCCGATCGAAGGCTGTTACGTACCAAATTAGACCATTGGGAACCACATGTGGGTTCTGGATTTATCAATCACAGTGTGTACCAAAAATATCATACTTCAAATGGTAATAGACAGCCACCAATTTATAATTAACCTTCTCAATAAACTCCCCTCTGGTCAGTACAAAATGGCCTGGGCATTTTTTTTTCACAAGTATAATATTCTGTTACCACAAGAGATTTTTAAAGTTTATATATATATACTAGGTCTTTTATGCATGCGCTTTTTAAGCTCAAGTTATTAACACCGAACATGGTGGTATTCTCTAACGGGTTA
>Ga0224511_10000512_pt1 | contig 18900 bp, 9 predicted proteins | sample SF_May12_sed_USG_2_FD_169988 | JGI IMG/M metagenome (GOLD analysis project Ga0224511, IMG submission 169988) | Sediment microbial communities from San Francisco Bay, California, United States - SF_May12_sed_USGS_8_1 | ecosystem: Environmental > Aquatic > Marine > Sediment | place: USA...
GGTTTAGGTCAATTTTGAACTGCAGTAACTCAGTTGTTTGACCGCGTGCAGCAAAAAAGCACTGGCCGTTTTCAACTTTCTCCTCTAGCACTATAGTGGAAGCCTCCTTTGATCGGCTAAAACAATAAAACAAGCCAGCTGTCTCGGTTTTATTGTAAAGCCACTAGGTCTTCAGCATTTTTTGTACCTCTTTCTGATCCGGTTTCTTATCAGTGAACATCTAATTTAATTGAACAGTTGCTAAATACTCCCGACTGTTTTCTGCAGGTCCTTACGGCTTCCCTCATCCAATGATGTATCCATCTCCAATGTTTGCTAACAGCATGCCACTACCAACTGGTCCATCAGGAGTCACACCAGAGCAACACGGCAGCTTTCAGGTGGGAGTCCAGCCAGGAGGACAGCCGCAGGGCCTCTACTACTCTACACCTGGCCCCATTGCTTCTAATACCCAGCCAGCCAACGAGAGCACTAAACAAGGTAGGTACAACATCTGAGTTTTTGGGATAGCGGGGTAGCTCTGTGGTAGAGTGCTCGGGTCGCAACCAGGAGAACCTGGATTAGAACCCCAGTCATGATGAGCTCCTGCTGTGAGCATGAACTCATCACCTAAACAAGAGCTCAAAACAAAAACAACCCTCACTTTGAGGTGGGGGTGTTGATACTGACCCGCTCGTGGCGCTCCATGCTAAACCATAACTGGTAAAAAAACCTCGCACTTGAGTTCAAGTTTTAAACAAAGCAACACTGAAACAGAGTCAGAAACAGGTCGTTTGAGAGAAGTCAATTTATATTTTGTTCATGTCGGAAGGTGTTTTTCAAACGTGAGATCAGAGCTTCTTTTCCTTGAGATTGCTATGTAATTGCATTTTCCCTAAACAGGCATGCATGAAACAGACAGTATCGCCCTTTCTATAATATCGGCAATCTATATTCCACATTATATTCCCTGTGCAGAGTCTTGGAGTTATTGGTCCCCGGTTAACAGAGAGACTTTGTTGAGCCTTAGGAGCGAAATAAGATCTGATGCCTTTCCTGCCACCATCATTGAGATTTCTGGGATTCGAACCCACAACTGGCAAACTAACTGATTGTTGGCTGTGTTAATCCCGAATCACTATTACCTAAAGTTAACGCGTGACATTGAACACACAGGCTCTTTTTCTCACCGAACGCTCATTTCTGTAATTTTAATAATCGCCCATGCTCCACAACAACATTGTAGATTTGGCAAGATTAAAATCATGAATAAAAAGGTTTGATCAGCATTTGTTTTTGGTTCTCTTTGTTTTTAGAACCTCCATTCATTCATAAGGAATGATTTCAATCCAAATTCTGTGTTTGCTTTTTTAAAGAGCACAATGGTGACCCAGTGTTACTGGCGAGTGTTCGACATATCATGTGACCTCGTGAAAAATGCAATTAATCCCATCAGGTTGATTTTAATAAATCAATGTGTTCATTATTGATTTTACCAGGAAACTCGGTCGATAATTTCCGTTTTATTCAATGCAAAAACTTAATTTTTACTTAAATTAAGACTAATTATGCATTGTTCATGGCCATTATCACAAATGTAAGGATTCTTTGATGGCCCAGACTAGAACGGTCGCTTGGGTTATACTGACCAATGCGAGACCTGGTGAGTAAGTGCAGTTTTATGCGTACGAGTACTCCAGTATCCGCTTCACGTTTATAGTTTTCAGTTTATCTTGGCCGTCAGCACCTTAAACCTGTTGGATTACGCATTTTATATACAGAATAAACAGTGGTCTGAATGTATCATTTGTTTAAATCCCGCTTTTGAGTTTTGATATGAATTGGATAATGAGGAATTTGTCGATCAGGTGTAACTTAATTCAGTCAGTCTTGCTTCTACCACTTATTACCCGCCTCTTGGAAAGACGTGTTTTAACCGTGAGTAAGTTGTTCTGAGCAATGCTACACTAGTTTTATTTAGTTTTTATTGCACTACTCGGCTCTCCTAACTCGAGGCTGGTCTGAGCGGTAGAAGCCAGGAATTGAGTGAGGAGCTCATTCTCACAGCGGGTGCTGATGCTCGGCTTGGCTAGGTCTTGCACCCAGGATCTTCTGAGCTTGAGTCAACCGCTCTAGCCATTGAGCTAGCCTATTATTGGCGACTGTTTAAAGTGTATCAGAGGTCACGTCGGATTCACCTTAGACAGTCATTAAAAAGACGGCGGGCGCGAGTCAAATTCGAACAGCAGACAGCAAAAACAACTTCGTTTTCTGCTTAGGTAATATAAGCCTATATAGTGGATCAGCTGCTTAAAGGTTGGATGACGAGGCAAATTTTTTTGGCTTACCAGAATCAGTGTGTCTCAAAACCTACCTGAGTCGAATAAAAGTTCATGCTGAGCAGGGGATGTAGTAAAAAATACGGTTAAATCTTGGAATTCTCAAATGAACTTTCATTCGGTTGAAATTTTCCCGGGTGACGTAAATTGTCGCAAAAGACATCACAGCGCGTCCACGTTATTACAATGCGCGCCTGCGCGATTGGTAGCCAAAGCCCAACTTCTACAATTTTGTCACACTTCTGACTACTGGGATCGAAGTATGAGCACGAAATGGGCCCAAAAACGAAAACAAATACCTATGAATTCACTGAGTTTAGCTTATTCCTACCTCTTAGTTTACCTCGCAATCAAAGTGAGTGATACTAACTCGGTGACCGAGTGAATTTACTCACCTCTTTCGAAAACGGTCTTTCAGTCTTAGTTTATGTTCGTAAGTAATAGCCAAACAACTGCTCTTATTGCGTAAACAGGCCAACAATATGTTTGCAACCTAGTCCTATTCCAAGTGGCTGTCTGACGCTGTAATATGTACAGTTTTTTACCAGTTGAAGCCATGGCGTCAACTTTACCCTTCAGCATGATCGGTATAGCAGGTCACGTGCATTCCCTGGGATTCGCAGGCAATATCGGCCAAACGTGGCTCTCTTTACGCTTGTTTTGACAAACCTGGAGCTAGTGATTCCACTCTAGATCCATTCTCAGCGCTTGTGTATAACGTTAGGAACGTGTCAATGGTTATGAGGTGTCCCAAATATTAGGACACTCTCTGTAAAGCCAGGTAGAAAACGATCAACTTTGAGTGCCTGGCCATTGACTAGTCATCAAACTTGCGATATTATACGTCATATAAATGGCCGATTTGGCTCCGCCCTTTTAAAAACGTTTTTTCAGAGGGTGCCAATTTTGCTATCTTTAGCACAGATTTAAGGGCACTTCTGCTGTGTGTATTGCACTGTAACTTGGCTCAGTTAGGTTTCGTGACATGCTGATTCTGATCAGCCAAAGAAATTTGCCTCGTCATCCAACCTTTAACTACTGGATCCGTGTTTAGATTGGGACGTAACCGACGGGAATTGCTAAGCTAACCATCATATTGTGTCATACCTCATCAGGCATTTGAGACAGCGGATTTTGAGCAAGATCTTCCAAAAAATGAGATTGTGGGTACAATGTGAGACCCTGTTTTTCAGTTCACTTACATTTTAAGATCAATTTTCTTCCTAATATACGAGCAGTCTGGAAATGCGAGCCTCCTTCCCTGCTTGTACGTTCAAGTGGCATTCCGTGACTTCAGATTGATCTAGTTTTGCCATATTTTTCCGATCAGTATCCATCGGACCACTCCATAGTCTTGAAAAAAGAGGTTCTTTATGAATAATCTGTCGTTTCTTTGATAGGTGAAGTTGAACCGGGGGAGATAACTAATATAAAAGCAGCGAGCATGCTGAGTGTGGATAGTCAGACCAGACAGATAGCGAGACTACTGATGGAGATCGATCAACTCAAAGACCAAAACAAAAAGGTAGAGGCGATTGTGTTTCGTGATCGCTCTGTTTGAGCGTGGTTTAGCCCGGCCTATTACAAACTAAAACAGGGGGTAGTTAGTCATTTGGCACGCAATTGTCAAATCATGAGTGCCACCTTTGACTGCGGACTACAGATCGTAAGACGAGCTTTTCGCATAACCCCCAGCTCCAGACCCTCCAAAACAGCTTCGAATCCGTTAAATTTGATGGTCAAGTACACACTAGAAAAATAGGGCCAACACTACTTTTCGAAGTTGTCATCTCTTACCAATTTTTGTATATGGGAAGATAACTCTTATTAAAACTCAGACTCGAGCCGAAGCATCATCGACTATGTTATGGAGGGTTTATATCATGGCTAGCTTATAATACGCTGTCATAACTGACTGCAATATGTGCAAAGCTGTTATAAATTACTGGGAATGTCTGATGATCTTACACTTGGTTATCACCATGATGCCCATAGCTGGTTTATAACAGCGTATTTACTTTTTAAGGGGTTCCTGGCAACTATTTTGGAGTAACCTGTCATTTAAATTGCTCATTCGGCTAAGTGGTACATACCATTCGGGTGAATTAACCGACTGCCGAGCTTCCTAATTGTACAAGTTGAAAGCTGGACTCAATAACAGTCTAATCTAATACGTTGATCTAGACCCGACCCATGCAGAACTCATGCATGCGACCCCTTAAATGTTGTCAAATTTTGAAAAGTTTTTGGTTGAAATGTTGATCTCTGTCAGGAGTTAGATTGAATATGTTCATTTTGATCGACCCAAACCATGCAGGACTCGTGCTGTCATGCACACGATCTCTTTAATGCCGTCAAATTGTGACAGTTTTGTTTGGAGTTGTCTTACCTTGTCACTTTTTGTGTAAGGGAAGGCAACTCTTGTTGTATATATTTGTAGTTGGCGGATGATTTGGCCAGTCAGTTGACTGAAACTCAAAAATACAAGGTGGAAAAAGAGCTGATGGAGGCGAGTTCAGAAGAGCAGAACTCTTCCCGGGTGACTGGTGAGTGTTCAATGAAGGCCTATTCAGCATAATCTAATTTCAAGTCAATTTACATCCGTTGGTTCAACTAATCATTGTTTATATGATGAACTAGATTACTAGAAGGTATAGCATGCTCAACTTGATGTACACAGCAGCACAAGTTAATCATTTGCTATTACACTGGAGCCTCCATTTTATCAGCAGGTTTTGCCTTGCCTTCAGTTGACTTATCACCTCTGTTTCGATCAGAGCTTACGTCTATAGTTCAAGAGACACTGCGACTGTTGTTTGTATAACGAGTAACTGTTGCATGCTTTTTTTTATCCTGTGTAGCGATAATTGAGGAAGTTTACTGTAAACAAAAGCAGAGAGATCAGGCAATGATGGGACGGTTGAAGTTAGCCAATCAGGAGAGAGATCAGGCTCTGCGCATGCTTCAGGCTGTACGGCATGGGCAGCAACTGTGAGTAAACAAGTACTAACTACGAACCAGCTGTTTATATCAATGAAATGGCACATGACTTCAGACCAGCATCGCTGGCGACAGATAGCAAACTATTCAGACAATGGTACAAAGGAATGAAAAATTATCACCCATAGAGTTGTTGTCCCTGGGCAGAATGGATAACTCTATGCTAGTACCACTCACCAGTTAATACTACTCCCAGTCAGACGTACCCATTTACCATGCTGCCTATATGGTAAGTTGAATCTGCAGTGATATGGCATTATCCAATTGTACAGTCATGCCTCACTCTAAAAGCTGGCCACTGAAGTGTTATTTATTCATAAACCTCGAGTAGGGATGATAATTCAGATGGAATCATATGTTAGATGAGACCTGTTTTTACCGTAACCACGGACAAAGATCTTTGAATTGATTGATTCTACAAAGAGTTTGGGATATACTGTGTACTGTAAGAATATCAGTGGATTCAGAGTTCTGATTGGTTACAGGGGGGATGTTCTATCTGATGATGAGGAAGCTCCACAAGGTGTAAGTATCTCATCCAGCATTGAGAGGTGAACCTGTACTTACTGAAAAACTGTTAGATTATCCCATTAACATGACAGGTTAGCGTAGTGCTGACCACTAAATTACCTGTAAAATCGTATATTCTGACTGTTATCCATTGAGGAAATAAGACCCCTCAGTGGGAAAGCGATGGCTTAGTCGGTAGCAAATTCTGCGTGGACCAGGTGACCCGGGTTCAGTTCCGTGCTTAAGCATCACTTTGTGCTCTCTCCCTCATCAGATTCGGATCGTGATGTTGAATAAAGGAAACCCACCCATAGAGTACCAAATCTATGGGGCAAACCATGGACCATCCTGAAACAAGCCATTGGCTTAGTGATGCCATCCATGTAAAACAAGATGATCTTCTCTTAACCTCTCTCTAGCGCATCTCCACTGGTAAAGTGCAGAAAGGAATTTGAAAAACTAATTTTGATTCTTCATTGTGATATGATCAGCCTTATGCTTTTAGGTTTGAGATTGTAACAGTCTCTTTGGTTCAGGATTAAAGACCTAGTTACTGATCTGCCATTATTGCTCTTGTAGACTGGTCTGAGTCTTGGTGATATGGATGATATTTTGCACACCATTCACGGATCACAGCACAAGAGGAATAAACACCATCAGGAGCAGCTACAGTCACTCTATGCTGAGAAAGATAAGGCACAGCAGAGGGTAAATTACCTGGCTACCTTAAAGCCCGTTCATCAAGCTTATCGATGAAACCCCTCCATTGAAGGCCTCCATTGGATCCCTCCATTGAGCCCCTTCATCAACCTTATCGATGGAGCCCCTTCATTGAGACCCTCCATTTGGCGCCTCCATTGGGTCTCTCCATTGTTCAATTCAGAGGTTATCAGGAAGTATTATATATTTGAGTCTGATGTATCCTCCTATTTGAGAGATAATTCCAGTACTGGTATAAATCAGTCCATTGGTATCGGGATACGTCTTTATACACCCACGGCTTCGCAACCAGCCGATCCCGATGTGTCATCTATTAGGAGTTGTGTATACATGGATTTACTTTTGTCAGGAGCGTACAACTCCATATCCCTGGTGTATTCCTGTATTTATACCATAAAATATTTACACTGCTAAAGCTGAGTTTGGCTCACTAAAAGATGCTTTAAGAAGTTTTCAGCTTTTCATAGTAGAAAATGAGGCGCAACTTATGGGGATCTCCACTCTGAATTGACCAACCAAAAATTGGATTACTACGTTTATTTTTCACTATAGTCCAGGAAAGTTGAAAATGGCCGTGGCTTTTTGCTGCTGCTGGTGGTCTATCCGATGAGTTCTCACAGTTCAAAGTTGGTTAAATTAGTTTGCCAATGTTTTTGCATTGTGATTCTTTTGGTATCATATAGTGTACACCACTACCATAATGCCAAACTCGGTGGTACTAACCCGTGCCATGTGAACTTTTCACTCACAGATTACTTGTAGAGCTCCTTTCAGTTGGACCTCTAACTGACAGTTATGGAAATCATGCCCAAGTGTCTGTTCCCTACTTAATTCTTTCACGAATTTAACAAGCCACGGGTTTTTTGTTCATAGCCTTTAAGACCAGGTGGGACTGCTGCTTGACCGAAAATTTTACATGGCAAGTGCCTATCTCCAAGTTAGTACCACTGAGTTTGGCGTGTGGTAGTGGTCCAATACTAGAAAAACTGCAGTGCAAAACATTGGCAAACAAATTGAATCAACTTCGAACTGTGAGAATTCATTGGTTGGTTTGACCATCAGCGGCAAATAGGCCATGGTCGTTGTCAACTTTCCTGACTACAATACAGGAATTTTTTTATTTAGGATCTTCCTAACTCAGTGTATTAGCACCATGCGGTACAGTCATCCCATTCACCTGTGTTAACTCTTTGAACGCGTATAGTAGGGTAGCCATGTCACCTAATTCCCCTTTTCATGTTTCAGATTTATCAGCTAGAGCAGGAGCTGGCAAAGGTTTACAGAGAGACAGGAGCCATAACTCCACTGCAAGAGGAGATTATCAGGGTCAAGGTTAGATCACACTCTATCACTAACTGGGGATGGGGTATGTATGGTTGTATTATCCTTGTGAGTTTGCCAGGGGTAGTTTGAACGTGCAATCCACACTTACCAGGCAAAGCTGAAAGTTACGTAGATTATAGCACCTAGAACAAGAAAATAACCAGAGAAAAGTTTCCGGAGCTGAAAATGATCAAAATAGGCATAGAGTTACTTTTTCCTAACTATATATTACCATTATGTATTACCATTTTATATTACCAACTTATATTATGTCTTTATTTATATATTTATATTTATCTAATATATGTTGTGGGCAATGTCTATGGATGGTATATTACTTACCTCCTCCGCAGGTTGCATCACTGATTTCCCCTTGGTAAGAAGTTAATTGGCTTCTAGTTATGTCAACAGCGGACTCGAGATAACTTATGATTAAACCAGAACATTTCTCTTCCTGTTATCATCCATCTCCAGCCCTAACTATGAATCTTAGCACATGCCACCGTAACCAACTGGTTTCATTAGTGAAAACACCAAACAGTGACTCCCTAATTAACCTCATCACAAAGCAATAAAATAATGTTGCATTGGGTGCTGACGGAAAGCTGGAATCCCCAATATGCCATGCCCAGACTGTGGTTTTGTAACTATAATTATGAAATGTTACTGAACTATTGGGAGTTGGGTGGTGCATATTAACTGAAATGCTAGTGGGGTGCGCAGTATGTGTTAGGCAGATTCCATCCAGTCAAAACCTCTGTAATAACCGTGACTGTCATCAATTTCCCTAAATAAGACAACCATACAAGAGTTATTAGCTCAACAAATATGTGTTTAAAAAACTGTGAGGTAATAGCGACACGACCAGAGCGTTTGGCTCATAATCAAAGGATCCGCAGTTCAAGTCCTGGTCAAGCTGAGTGTCCACTGTGAGACTGAGCCCCTCAACTATCTCCTAGTTCTTACCGCTCCAACTACCTCAATTGGTAAACAGCTTGGATCTGCATTCCAAGGATTGCAGGTTCGAGCCTCACTGCCGGTGGGTGTGTGTTTTTTTCTGGTATAGGCCTTTATCATGCCTCTTACTCCCAATTGCTAGCGTGGCTTCGGAACACCACAGTAAAAATAATGAAGGTCCCAACCAGTGGGTAATTAGGGTCAAGATCACTCCAGGGTTTTCAAAGATCCATCTCTCCCTTCTCGTTAAGAGTAGTGCAGTTCTCGGTGGGTGACATGTAAATAAACGGCTTAAGTTGACTGACCCCCCCACCAGGAACCTGAAGAAGGCAACAGGAAACCACCTCAGTGCTGTCCCACGACACCATGACAAGCCAGGTCAAGAAAAGCCTGCCTTCGGGCAGAATACCTCATTTACAATTTACCGCTCCAATAAGCCCGGAGGTTTGTTAAATAGGATGGCCTGAGTGGAACAATAAAACAAGAATTATTAACTGGAAAAAAAAGATTTTTTCTCCACTAACGGGAAAAAGATTCTTTTCTCCATACAGCAAACTGTGAGGTAGTTTTGCTATGAATTCTGGTCCTTCTACTACGTGACTTGTTTTCTCTGCTTCGGGTGAATCTCAGCGAAACCCCTGCTACTGGTTCGCTTTCTTGGGTTTCAGAAATTGTGGGTCCCATAATGGACGATTTTATTTCCTGTTTGAACTCTACCGTGTTATGCAGATAATTCACTCTGTCATTTGTAGGTATAATAAATACTTGAGAAATAACTATCCACTCCGGAACAGTAGGATTTTTCTAAATATTTATTTTCCAAATAGATAGATAATGATATAAAACACTTGTCTGACAAAAGTGTAAATAGTTGTACAAGGTAGATAAAACTGTATAGGTGAGTGTTTACTAAACTGGCTACCTTACTTAATGCAGTAAACACACTGTGTGTTCGGTGATCACAGAGTCCTTATAGCACTGGTCTATTTGCCTCTATAACATTTTATCATCACTCTTCTGTTATTTTTACCTCCAATTCTGTTTGCATTTTTTGGTTTGTATGTAAACTGTTTCACGCTGGCCACTACCTCAGGCTCTCCGAACAGATACTAGATTTGGCGGCATCCCAAAACCCATATCAATTTCACTTAAATTTCTTTAAATATTAAAATCATTTTTAATGTGCAGTGTCAATTACGGTTTAAAGTTTTAAAGTTTACAGTAGGATGTTTGCTGTGGTATATAGTTGAGGTAGAGCACACAGCGCTGTGTAAAATCAATATGATCCATAGCCGGCCTGAACAGACTTTGGTACGGTATATTTACACAAGCATATGTTAAGCTCTTGACTGGCGCCATCAGTCTACGGTGACGTTAACCATGACAGCGCACGCTCTATTTTTACCCCGCCACCGCCAGGAAAAAATTCCTGATAGTCAAGAATACTGGGCAGCCGGTAAAAAAGTAGATCGATGACGGGATGGAGAGATCGAGGAAAACATTTGGGGAGGGTTGATCGCGTGTATTCGAGCATGAGGGAGGTAGAGGCGGAGTATTGTTTAAGGTTGGCAGGCTCAGTGCCTGGCTACGGTGTAACCGATACACAGCTATGTCAACCACCTGTGTTTACAATGCACTCACCTAGCGCAACTCAAATTTACAGAATATATTAGTGTAGTTGGAATGTCAAGCTAAGTTGGCTTGAGTTACTTGCATGGCAAACACTACCAAACTTAACAATACCTTGGCCACAACCTGGCAAATGTGTGAACCATCTTTGCGCTAAACGCCGACTAAGCCGTATAAAACTAGTCAAATATTGTGGCGACCAGAATCAGCACTTGTGTACGAAATAAATAGCGGACAGTTGATGTAATGGCCGAACACACACCATCTAACGCTGTGCATACATAATTCTGTGAGATTACTGATTGTCACCAAACATAGATTAGTAGGTGATTAGTAGACAGAAAATCACAACGCAACAATAAAACACTTTAAGAGATTTCTCCCGCATGCAATGCCGAGGTGCCACGGGAGGCCATTAGCTCTTATGTGGTAAAATCGTCTTCCTCACACTCGGGTCCAAAGGTAAATAAAAAGAAGTCTCGGGTACCCTGTGGGTATTTGCACTGATGAGGTGAAAAGATTTATTTTAAAATAGTAGTTGACCCTGTAACATATTGTTGATGAAGTCAGGTGATGATATTAATTCCTAATAGATTAGTTACCGCGATGAGAGAAATGGATTTTTCCTCCGCGCCTTATCATTCACGGTAACTGTATTTCTAGCGATGAGCTTTCATTTTTTAATGACTCGGCCGATAGTTGTCAAGTTTTCCTAACGACCATCTAGTGACCCGCCTATAAAACAGCCTTATCTGTCTAAAACCGCTTAATGGTGTCGAGATTAAATTCTAGCCTATCATAATGGCGAGATAAATTCATAAAATAACCGCAAATTTTTGCGAAGCCCAAACTCGTGTGGGGGGTAGGAGTATTTTAGGAGAGAAGGTTGATACTGCGCACTTTCTTGAAGCATACATCCAGTAAAGTATTCAACAAACGCTAGTTTGATCCATGGTCTAGGTACCATAGACCTATATCGATCAACTAGCTCTATGGAGGTAGAATTGGGGTACAGCTGACTCATATATGCATGCGGGTCAGTGTGAACCAGTCCTTTAGTTATAAGCCTGATTATGTTAACGCATCCTGCGTGCGGTCTGCTGAGTTGACTTATCATCGCTAATGATAAAATATTAGTGTACACAAACGGATCAGTTCACCACAACCCAGATAGAGTCAAGTGCCCCCCTCTCGCTAACCAGCGTTCGTATTACTGAATCGGAATAGAATTATCGCAAATGATTGATGAGAATTATTTTATTTTATTATTCCGCATGGCCATTTGACCACCCGATTTAAAGGATTTCAAAGCGGTAGCCATTATAGAAAATATATGGGTAGCCCTGACTTGCAGCAAGGGCTCACCACAGGCCACAGCCTAATTCTAGTTCTTATGAATCGGAAGCCACTGAACCATTCCTCCCCCCCCCACATTCACATTATACTTATAGATTTCACCAGCCCTCTATCAGATTGAAGACTCCCGATGCCCATAACACGCCGTATGAACGCGTTGTTGATTTAATCCTCACAGGACACCATTATCCGGTGCGTTGGGCTCACGCTGAGCAGCCGATTTTCTGTATGTCTGCGCGGGTTGATAGGGTCCACCTCCCTGAGAGGCAACCGCTCAGTGCAGCTACCCAAAATTATTACAACCCAAGAGAATCCATACTGATAAGACAGCCATGGCAATGAATAGCTGTAGGGATGCGGGATAGCTAAATGGCTAGAGCCCTGGGATCAAGATTGAAACATCCTGGGTTCAAGTCATAGTCACGCTGAGCGCCCACTGTGAGAATGAGGTCCTCACATAATTTCTATCTCCTGTCTTTCAAACAAATCTCAGACTTGGGAGGCCCGCTAGACAGGATGGCAAAGTGCCTGAGTAGGAAAGATTCCTTTTTGCAACATATGTAACATTTAGTGAGCTTTTAGCTGTGTTGTGACACAGAATCCCGTTTTTCCATGAAAGTATAGAAAGTGGTCGGATTTCCAATGATAACGGAGAAAAGTGTACTAAATGTACCGCATTGAGCTAGGAAACCTTATATTCATCCTCCAGTAGGCATGGGTCACCCTCCTTTTTACCACTATTTTATTTGGAGCCATTAGTTCATAAGGATTTGGAGTAACTGCGACTGCGACTGCGGATAGGATTGACTGAATTAATTTACTCAGGGGAGATAAGAACGGAATCCTTGATCGGGAGAACAAATAAATAAATAAATTCAACAGAAGTCAGCATAATTGTGTAAAGACAAATACTAGATAGACTAAAGTATACAAATCTTATCACGTGAATAGGAAGATGGCAATCCCTGTATGTGATGTATGTTGAGACTGTGTTGACTTAATAGTACAGGTCTATTGGTTTAAAGGCATAAACCCAAGTCATAAGTTTATATAAGTAACTTATCAGCCAAGGATAGTTTTGTGCAGTGAGTTGTCAAATTGGTAAACATAGTTTCAACAGGCTCGCAAACAACTAGAAAGGCCTCCGCATCGATCCAGTATATACCACTAGAAGCCGTATCGAGCTTAGATCGATAGACTTCATGCATATTTTATGACGAATAAATATCATGGCTGGAGAACAAAAAAGCCGTGTAATGGAAGAATAGCAGGGGAAATGAAGCGGAGCGAGTATGAATGCATACCTATCCGCATGAATCACTCAGTAACTCAGTCAGAAATAATTACTCCCCATCTCGCGGTCACAGTTTCTGAATTTTTAATTTTTGACTTTGTTGACTTTATTAGACATTGGCAGCGTTTGATGGTTTTTATGAGCGCTGGCTCAACGAACTGCTAAAATGCAAACAGAAGCAAAATGACAGCATTTAGCTACGAATGGAAGGTCTGTGCGTGTATGGAATCCTCGCAAAACAATACTACTCACCATCCATTCATTCGCTATCAATAGCTAGGAGAAAGGCTACCTTCTCATACAAAAGAGCACTGTTCAGTCACATTCATGCAGGCTATTGTAACAAACATGTTTGTTTTCATACTGGTGTTATCCTTTGAGCCAGTCGTTAGCAGCAGAGAACAGCTCGAGCTAATGGCATGTTATTTTTACCCACTAATTGTGGTTATAATGTATGAAAATATTGCTCAAACTGATGAATGGGACTGAGTGGAGTTGGTCTATCGATCTAAGCATTGTTTTCTGATAACAAAACTGAAATATTAACCACAAAAAAACTTTTGGTCCCACAGGGTCCCAGTGGGCGGAATTAGTTGGTGTAGGGTGATTGCCAAACGATTGTCATTTTTACAGAGTTCCTATACGGCAGTGAAAACACAGGGAATGGATAAATCAGTTTAGATTGGTAGCTTTATTGAAATTTAATTTAGTCATATGTAGAAAAGATACTCAACAGAGTTTTCAAATGTAATATAAATCTAATAGATTACCTCCCAACTTTATTCCTATTACAGTATTGCTATGATTTTATAAACTCACAGTCTTTGATTTCCATATTATCACACAAGTTTATTTTAGTGTTTTTAATATTAATTTTGAACTAATTACTCGATATTATTTTTGGGTGTAAGGACCCACGATAACCCTGTGTCCATGACTCATACCCGCTTATCACTATTTTTACTTTGCCATTAAGAAGTGAACGGGGATATCGCTATCCTTTTTGTTGTCATGAAAAAATATTATGGGCACGCCGCCATGGAAAACCTTTAGGCATCGGTATGGATTACCGTGAGCTTGTATGATAATTCCTTCAAGATTGCTTCACTACAATATATAGATTAGACGAAATACCAATATTTGAGTATAAAGGTGAAATATTGTTAAATTATAACAGTGTCTATATCGCCGCCTATACTAATTCGTGTAAAGGGTACTTTGAGACCATGAGTAAATATTTTATACCGCAAGTTTTCATTACGGAGGTGTTTACTATATAATGAATGGCAAAATTTTTGTAGCTGTGTCATTGTTTATAATTGTGGCCATTATCGTAGCATTCTCACTGAGAGTTTTTCCCAGAGTGACAGGCGACGTTGCTCCTGTTACATTCTCTCATCGAGAATTTATTGATGGCACTAAAGTGCTTTTAATAATTTCCGGAACTTTTAGCACCATCAGGATGACGTGAGGCCGCAGGTGTTTGTTGATAGTTTGGGTGTTCGCGCGAGTAAGCTTTACGTTCCCAAGTTTTCTATTGTCTGTTGAGGAATGACACGAGCGACAAATGATTCACGCATTGTCCTGTCTGTCAAAAATATACCTGTCCGTTAATCCTCAAGGAATTTCTACCTCTGGTCAACTTTAAGTTAAATGAATACTGTCAATCAAACCAAACCTATCATAGTGTTTCTTTATGCCAGAGTTTATTTAGTCAGTGTTAAGTTCATATCGGCTCTTAGGGTAGAACAGTCTTACTGTCAGTTGATATAAAAACATGACCGACTGAATAGACCATTTCTCTAGCTAACCCCATGTCAAAGCTAGAACAAATATGTCCAATCTGTTATGCCACACATAGGAACTTTTAAAAGCCTTAATGATGCTAAAACCGCATTTAACATTACTGCAGCTTCAGAATCCCACAACCATGACGCCTGGTCACAATTGGGTCAGAATCACCAAATCTAAAACCATTATTATCTCTACTCTAGCCCAGTCTTGGATGTTGAGACCCTTTCTAAGGGAATCTAAGGGAATTTGATAATGTTTTACAGTTGGAGGGTTGAGCACTCAAGCGGTCACCTTTTTCCACTCCACAACACTTTTGTTATATCATGTTATCAGCTTCAGGGCTGGGAGCAAAACAATTGGTCTGTGAACAAAAACCATTGCTGCCAAGTCACTATTCTTTTTAAAATCATACAGTGATACTGAAGCTCCCTCTCGTTATAATCCTGTGATGTGTGCCGCAGGGCCGTATTTAAGTCTATTGAAGTCTCTGTGAACTTAAGTGGCTTCCTGGGGAGATTTAGCCATTTTGTTTTCGCATTGCGCTTTCACCAACGCACCGCAAATTCATCCTCACTCTAGGTTGAACTTTAAATGCGATTAGGGGCTTTTTTGTATCGAGTAAAATAAATAACTGTAATGTCTGTTTCACGATTGTTTGCCAATGCAAAAGTCAAAACCCGTAACTAAATTTGACCATTTTCACAATTTCAGTATATTGTGAAGTTTAAATTGTATTCCTGAATTAAAGCCATTGGCGCCAATGCCTTTGTCTTGTTTCATATCTGAACCGTGATTCAGGTTCTATGAAGATGACAAACTGTTCATCTCTTTTTTCTCTCAGTATAAAAGCTCAGCCACGCCGCATACATGCACACAACATATCAATTTCACTTTTCTCAAATTCAGATTGTCACAATGTCTCGAGTTGAAACAATAAGGCACCAGCAGTTGAGCAGTGTAAACACATGTATCATATCTGCATATATTTACCAAACGCTCCTGTGTCACTGTCATTAATAAAGTGTGCCACCGCTTATTGTGAATTCTACACCATGTTTATATCAAGATTCCAGACCTTCCCCTGCTCCTGTGTTTGGTGTCTTGGTAGGTGGGCCGGTTTTCTATCTGTTCTTGTTCAGAGGCCTTACTCATGCGGTCAAGACCCTTTGAGCTCATAAGAGAAAGTTTACTGAAAACCAGGGTTGTAGGGGATGGGGTTTTCAGGTTTCCGAATTTCCTTTAAGTGTAAGCTGTCACCTGTAGAGGCCTTGTAGAAGGCAACAGGTAAACATGTGTGAAAAGCAATACCATATAAAAACTCTGAGGCTTATTTTCAGTTAGAGCCTTTATCTTTAACAAATCATATGGTTTCTGTAGAAGCAGCTCGCAAACACACAGGAAGAGAGGGATATGGCTCTAACTAAACTCAGAAAGCTGGATGAAGAAGTGCAGGGGCTAAAGGTCTACTACGGGTCAGTAACTACAGTCCCTCCTAGTGATTATACCCCTCCCACAATTATAGCTGCTCACAGGGACTACAACCCTTTGAAGTGATTACAGGCCCTCACTGCGATTGCAACCCTTGCCAGTGGTTACAGCCCCTCCCAGTGATCACAGCCCCTCCCAGTGATCACAGCCGCTAGGGATTATTACAACCCTTGGCAGTGAAACATGGGGCAGAGGGGCCCGTTTCAGCACCTTTGACCTTCAATATTTCGCAGAATTGAAATGTTGTTTTGATTTTATCAAATAAAACCGTTTAACTGATCCATTGAGTTAATTCCTGATATTTAAACCCTTCTTCAACAAGGAGCTTTTTGGTGGTATTGAAATATACCAAAAGAACTGGTCTCGAGACAATTTATGTATGTGGCCGTTTACATCAGCTACTCTGTTACAGCCTTCACAAAGCTCTCAGTAAGGAGGAGAATCTAAGAGATGAATACAATAACACTCTACACCAGGTTAGTCAGAACCATCGCTAACCACACAAAGGCTAGGTATCAATGTTTCATTATCTGGCTTTCAACCCCCTGCTTTGAACCTTACGCCATGAGCTGACCTTCTGTAGACCTAATAGCCTCGGCAGCATTGTGATTCGTGACAGCGGCTTTTTGTCTTAGATGAAGGAGATGATTATACAGAAGGAAGGTCACGTATCAGCTGCGCATAAAGAGACCAATCAACTACAGGCTCTCATACATGATCTGACCAATGAGAAAGAGGCTCTGTTGGCTGATCTCGATAAAAGTCAGGGTCGCGAGGAAGACCAGCGACGACTTAATGAGAAGTAAGTCCCAGTCCGCACTCATCTCGTTCTCCACTGGTCACCAATTAAGGGCCTCGACCACTGGCCCCGTTATCCAGGGCACCTCTGAGCATTGGTTTCGGTCTTAGAACAGTAGTTAAAACTATACCTGATCGTGTGATGTCGCCGAGCTTTTCTGTGTCCTTCGCAGGCGTGAAGGTTAGGTTATGTTTGTCATTGTATCATACGATCATTCAGTACTGACTCATCTGATGTATGCAAAAAGTATAAACTATAATTTTTCTCTGGTTTTGTTTAGGTTGCAAAGACAATGCAACGTTCTGCAGAGGAAACTCAAAAAAATTGCAACAGAACAGGGCACCGTTTAACCTTCCTACTAATTCCGAGTCCGTCTAAATAACTCGACCTACGAGATTTATAGTGAATTAATTCAATCCTTCCATATGCAATCAACCTATCTATATGTAGAAATATATGATAAGCTTATTCATATTTATGCAATGGTAATATTTAGTTTTGATTACAATGTGTTTTTTTCAGTAATATATTTGTATACTAGGTGCAGTTTTTGTACTGTAAACTATTTGCCAAATTATGTGGTTTTATAGCCGACACAGCCATAAAGCTAACTGACAATTTCTCTTTTCTGTATTCTACAGACACCGACAGACACCATGTCCCGAATTAGGCTATGTCAAAATCTGCCTGACCTTCTCAATGGCTCTTATGCTGTACCTTGTGTTAACACCTATGCTAGAAGCACTGCTAAATCGTCCCATACTACATTTAGAACTTATAATAAATGTTTGTTTTGCATTTACTGTAGTGTTGGTTCTGTTGCTTGTCAGTTCCTGTCATCAAATCGGACAACAAATAACTGATCTAAAAGATTTAAATGCAAACCACCTAAACGGGCTCACATTTCGGGCCTCCTTATTCATTCATAAAATTATTAACGCCTGCATCCGTTTGTAAATGCGTACCAATGGTGTCTTAACACTTTAAATTATTGAGATTCTTTGTGATAATGAAATTCTAATCAGCCACCGTTACATATAAGAAACAGAACTGCTGAGGGTGTTACACTATGTAATGTAACTATCATACTGTGGGCTTTCTATGCATAACATTTCTCATTGTAATGAAAATTAGATTTGTGCTGGACTTTTCATTTGCCATTTCCCTGAGTTTTCTTCGTAAATCCAATACGGGGTATAAATCTCACAACCGATATCTGTTCCCATGACTTGCACCCCTCTCTCATATCTCATACCGTCACATCTCGCATACACGGAGAGACGGTCTACCTGCTGAGAATGAAATCCAACAGATCAAATCACCGCGCAGTTTCTGTCAAGCACCAGCTGATCCTTTAGCTAAACATAGCATGTGTGCATAGCGTGCTCTCTGTAAGTCATGAGAACACCCAGCTCAGAATTCTTAGACACTTGACTGATGAAATCAGTCTGTGCGTGCGGTGGTTACACCTATAGGAAATATCATTCCAATTATTTCATCATGCATATCACCGTATCCTAATCTTATTTGCTGTTAGGTGAGGAAAGCGTTCTTGTTATTAGATATACATATATATACTCTAACTGGGAAGATCAAAATGCGCCTGAAAAAAAACCGTTTCATGAGTTTGGGGTTTGGGTCTATGCTCCTTCATCCCATAGAATAACTAAAAACACTAAAATATATGCAATTGCCAGTCACTAAACCAGTCA
>Ga0224511_10000513_pt1 | contig 18897 bp, 10 predicted proteins | sample SF_May12_sed_USG_2_FD_169988 | JGI IMG/M metagenome (GOLD analysis project Ga0224511, IMG submission 169988) | Sediment microbial communities from San Francisco Bay, California, United States - SF_May12_sed_USGS_8_1 | ecosystem: Environmental > Aquatic > Marine > Sediment | place: USA...
TAGTTCAGATTGGCTGCTTGTGTTGTCCATACAAAGATTATTTTGGTGTTCAATACTGTGTTATCTTAAACATTAAGTAATTTACATTTTAATAAAAATTAACATAATGTGCACAGCAATTTATATGCTTTTACAGTTAAAACTTTTGATGAAGTTATTTACAGCAAGTGGAAACCTCAATATAATCAACCAAATTAGAACAATGTTTGTGATAATGTGAACACATGTGCATTAAATATTAAATTTCTTTTAACAAATTATCAGTTCAGTTCATTAGGTATTTCCTTCATATTACCTTTTGTAAACTCAATCATTTAATTAAAATGTATGTTATGTAGATTACAATTTGCAAATGTGCACACATTGCTGTAGTGAATGTCATTTCCGTAATAATTGTGGTTGAGTGCTGAAACTTTCCAAATATGTCATACACATATTTATCTAACAAATTATGGTATGAAACACACATATAGAACATGTTCATTTTTCAACAATTGGCTAATGTAAGTTGGTCCTATCTCGTGAGAACAGGTGATATACCTATTGCTAGTCATTATCTCTATACTTCGTTGATATTAAAAAAATATTAAAGTGAGAGTTTCACCACAAGGTTTTAACTAACAATAGGGCACGTGTTAATGTTTGTAATTAAATATATTGTGGTTGCCAAATTAAAGGTCAGAAGTTATGGATATAACAATAGCATGACTACAAATAATACGAGTAGTTGTATTGGTGGTCTACAAGTAAAGGCATCAGATGTCCCGAGTGAGTTCAATTCCTGGCTCTGACAAAAGTTTTAATTTGTGTCTGTTTGTTTTGTAGTTGATGTGATTTTACTTATTTATTCCAAAGAAAATTTTGTCATGATTTGTTTGCAATTTCTTTTGCAATATGATTTCATTTAGTATGCTTAACATACTGCAACATTAGTGAACAATTGTAAGACAATAAAATACATACATATCGTTCTGAAGTATTACAGATTGCTAACTAGCTTCGTCAATTAAAAATTAAATTAACGAGTTGTAAAACGTCTAAATATACGACATTGTGAAAGTGATGAGCGGCACACGACTATCTAACTAATAAGTATATTAGTTATAAATTGTTGACCTCCCCTTATTTAAATAGAGTCAACACTGATTAAACTTGTTTCAAAACTAAAATAAACAACACTGATAACAAATTGGCCTGTCTATGTATCTTAAAATATAATATTATTTGCTGCTGTTACATTCATGAATCCTTTGGATTCTTTCAAATGTGTTCAGAGTCTGTCAACTTTAAGTTTATTACCGCCTTTCAAAGACCAATCATATCCAACGGTATTCATAATTTACTTAGAGTAACACAATCTAAAACAGCGGCGCATTTATTTATTTATTGTCGAAAAGGGCGACATGCTAGTTCAGAACATTTTGTCTGGCATACCAAGTATTATTTTAGCAAACAGTACGTCCCGTGGCATAAAACTGACTTAATAACAACAGACTGACGTATACATGGTTTCTCGACGAAAGTCAGCACATTCGCAGAATGGTTCTACTGAAACATTAATATTAGTGATATTTCTTTATAATCATTCTTTGCAATGCCTTGCGCAAATGTATTAGTATTGAGACCAATGCATGTATGAAAACGTTTTGCATGATTTAAGTATTTCATAACATTTTCATCACATGTTTGTCGTCTGCTGGTTACCATTATGCCTGGTAAAACGCTTAAAAGAAAATCAAATGTTATATTTATTCAGATTTTCATACATTTAGGTTTTTATCGCGATATTGTTCCGGTGAACGTACTTGGAACTAATTGTGTTTATGTTATAATATTAATAAATAAACAATGACGGCGCCGATTTAACCGTTGAAAAAGGACTTAGAATAATTAAACAGAATAATTAAACACAACACAAGCAGACAAACCGGCGTACATATAATAATTATGTCATAATTTAACTTTTGATGGTTAAGTAAATGCGTAAGACGGTAATCTTGTACTTGCGTAAAATTAATAGCGTCGGTCGCATGTTTAGACTCGAGCATGAAACATACATGCATTAAAATAATACATTATATTAAATGCAGATGACAATACTGTTGTAGTTTGGATTTTATGGCGGCTGTCTATGACACAACAGTAGTCGTCTTCCCACATTGCGTTGTGAACGTGTTATTATAATGTCCCACAAGTTCCCATGTTTAGACTGCACTGTTTGATACACAAATTAGGAACCCATCTTTTTACATAATTATGTGCGTTGTTCCCAAAGGTGATAGTTCGTGTTTGTTTTAAATTGGTAATGTTTTTCGTTACACCACAATGCAAGAAATAACCTATAACTGGGTTTGTTTTATTTCCTTTTTATATCGAGTGTTTAATTAATAGATACTTGAAGCTCGCACTAAATTTCGATTCGACATTATGTTATGTGTCTATAATCATTGTGTAATGTCTGATAAATACTTCGTAAATTATGCTACAATTCATTCATTTCAATCAGACATTGTGGTCTGTTTAAGCTTACCCAGGTTTTATGTCATGTATGTAATAATGTAAGGGTATGTATTCAATGTCATAAGTTAATATAAGACAAACATTTTAAATTTATTCTGATTACATAAGAACACATTTTATCATGTTACATTCTTGTACTAACGCCTTTTTCATTCATAAAACACGTATTCAAATCATTATTTACATTTTTTATCTATTATATATTATTTTGTATTTAATTCGATAAATGTCATTAAATTTCCCGAATGTAAGCCAATGAAAACGGAATAGAATAAATGTTTAAACAATTAAAACGTTAAATTATTAAAGAAGTGAAAATTGAACAAAACCGCGCCTTTTAACAGTAGAACTATAGAAAATATAAGCATTTAAGTTATTTCATCAAAATGGTACACAGATTCAATACATAAACTTAAGTTAAATCGTGTTCAATAAACAAAACTCCTCAATTTGATTCCTATACACTAGCCAGATAAACATGTTTATAACATAATAAACACAAACTGATATACACATCTTAAAAACAATATGCTTATGTATAATCAAACTGAGAAAGCCCTCATAATCAAGTACAATAGTATTTGACTTACAAATAACTAGTAAAACATTGATTTTACATATTGCATAAACTTTTTTGTTCCCCTTGTTATTTTGTCAACAAAATCACAATTATTAACGCCAACGATAACAACAATTGGGGAAGGGTCCACACAACCACAAATACAGCAACAAAAATGTTTAAACACAGTTTAAATTTTTTGAACAGGAGCACGTGTTGGACTAAACAAAAATAAAAAATAACATACCTTTTAAACTTAAAAAGTAAACATAATAATGGAATACAATCCTGATTATTATGACACAACATATCAAAAGTCCATTTACACACACATACTGTCTTTAATCCACAATGTTTAGCGAACGTTATAACTGATATTGGATATATTAACGTTGTTTTTTTTATAAATCACCACATAATAATGTTTGTATTAATCACGTGAAAAATAATGGGTATCTACTTCAAATATTACATCTTAACTTTAAAGTTTTACAGATGCATGAAATGTAAGCAAGCGTTATCATTGATATAAATAACCCAAATATTCAACAGTGTTTTGTTTACCAAATATCTTCAACAATTAAAGCTAAAGTTAGAAATCACCTCATACAGAACATATAACGTATTACTTCTGAACTTTCAACCCTTCATGTAACACTGCACGGATTGTTACTCATGGACGAAGTTGGAGTAGGTTTCATTCTCCAGAATGTACTCCTTTACGACGTCATGTACAAACTGGAACTGCTCCTACAATATAGAGGCAACTTATATACATTTATATAATTAAATAACTGTTATATTTGAATGTCAATCAGAAAATAGGGTTGTGTCACATTTGGAAACAATCAAACAAAACAAAACAACACAACTGTAATTAATTCATTGTCGGTATGTTAAATTGTAATATACGTAATACTGTAAATATTAATGAACTTACACTCTGTACTTCTAAACGCATTATTAACACACATCTACCTGCATGTAAAGCATTTACCGGATTACAAATATATAAACACATTTAGTCCTAGGATAAAACTGGTCAACTTCTTCAAAATCTGTATACTGAACACTTTCTTTTAAAAAGAACTAAAACGTACATTTCATGCTGAGTAAAACAAGTTAAGTCTAATGATAAAAGCTTATTTACCAGGCTGGGAATGATCTGTTCCCGATAGCACCTAAGCTCCTTGATTACATGACCGATGGCCACATCTTGTTCCACCTTCATGCGTTCAAGGACCACCGACACCACACACAGTAAGCCACTGCGTTCTGCTCCGTCCCTGCAAAACATACATATTTGAATAAAAGTACGAACGTCAATTCATTAAAAGAATGCTTGTTTGTGTGTTTATACATAATTAACGCTAGCTACACAATTAACGACAACTCTATGACTGGTATTTACAAAATATCATTAATTGATGAAAACAAAATATATATTGTTTATATGATACTATTTAAAGGTACTAGTATCTCCATCAATATCATTATGGAACTGGGACAGGGGTTTTGCCGTGATGTTGGTGATGCACACAATCATATGATCTTACATGCAGTGGACGATGACAGGCGTGTTGCCTGTCTGATGTTGCCAGTACATCACAGTTTCAAGAAGTTTAAGAACAGATGCGGGCGCCTTTGGTACTTTAGAATGTTCTGGCCAACCACCAAACTGCAGAAGCTGGACGTCTCGACACTAATACACAAACATAATAGAATGGAAACATCATGTGTGCTTGTATTGTCGTGTTTGATGTCAGTTGCATAATGCTTTACGACGCAACATTGTATCCTTTGAAACAGGGGGTATTTAGTTTCCATTGGCAGATAAGATGTTTGGCCTTTGCGTCTTAGGAATTGATATAAATTGCTTAAATGATTTAATATAGGACTTTACTGATGTTCAAATGAACTGTCGTTTGATTGGAATTATAGGTGCGTTGCAGGAGGTCGATAGTAGGTGTAGATAATTTATGTATGGATTTTATAAGTATCGGATTGACGGACGGATACTTAGAACATGTTTACATTACATACATGTACTAGCGTGTGTAAATAATTATGATATCAATAAAAACAATGCAAACTCACATGCTATTTATAACACGGAAACGATGAAAAAGCTGAAAACACGCGTGCTAACTTGCAAAATCGATTTAACTGAATGAGGAAATTAACATAATCGTGTGTGACATGCAACTATAGTCATGCATGCAAAACAGACAACATAAATTATATAAGTATTTACAATAACGCCAATGCTACACTCTGCATATATTTGGTCTACCTTTCCAAATCTCTGTGTCCCCATTGTAATTCTTATGATGCCGTCTTTGACCTCACTGCCCTTGTTTGTTACAACAGTGTGACCAATGGTCAAGGTCTCGCTCTCCTTCGGCCAATATATTTCGTCCGCCTAGAACATTACATTCTTTGTTACATGAGTACCGGACCTGGGTTTTGCCTTTTTCTACTGCACTAACTAACATTCTGCTGCTATCTTACCAAGCAAGTTTTCTTTAGGCTTAAGATTTATTGCATCTTCACAGTTATAATTACATTTATTTTAGTTGTTTTTGTATAACTGTTAAATGAAATGATACCTTTTGTCAGTATAAATTACTATTTAATTAGTTGAAAATAGAAAATGTCACATGTTTTGTCTTATCCATAACCGCATCTAACATGTAACGCAAACATCCACCTTTGCCTCGGACAAAGTATTCATCATGACGATAGTGTGAACATCGTGCTCTTCAACGAGACGCCAGAAGTCCGTCTTCGTCGTCGACAGCGGCATCTGTGTGATGATGAACTCTTTCTTGCGCTTGTAGCCCTGCAACAGGAAAACATTGCGTGCATCAAAACTTATTAAGCGTCAGGTGTTAAAAACAAAGAGCGAATAGCAAGGCTAGCATAAAGTTATGTGGATTGTTATTGTTACCGCAAAGTAAATCAATTGTTTTAAAGAGCATCGTTGATACTAACGATACTTATTTATTTATTATCATTTATTAATTTATTATCAATGTTCACAACCCATTTAGTAGTATAAACAGTACCGGAAGGAACACCGCGTTAATGTAGTCTGACTTGTCCGAGTTCCCGGTGGGGGTCAAGTGCGGCATGTGCTCCTCCGCTTAACATAGGTTTTACTAATATCAAAATATCATAAAGATTTAATGCACATTATAAACTGGCGATTTATATTATGACATATCAGGTGTTTTACTATTAATTAAATGTGATGAAGGTAACTGTATGTCATGATCGTTTTCCAAAATGTTTTATTACAACTATCGTGATTTGCTTGCTTGCACACACCTGGGAGAATGTTGGAGTAGCGGTTCTTGTTTCTGTGCCTCACTTGTTTGGCACTGATATACTGACTCTCCTCTGTTACAGGTGACATCGTTCGAATACGCTGTAAAATTGTATACATTTAAAATTGCTATGATGTATTTCATTGATAAGCCTATTAATAAGATATTTAGTTAAACAACGACAAACTTAGATAGTAGATGTTCAGATACGTAGTTATTTGTTTTTGGTATTTGGAAATTTATTAAATGTGTGAATATTTCATTATGCTTGCCTCAAATTCCCGTTTTATCCCAAGACATATGGCCTTGTGGTCGTGCGTCAACAGTTCGTCATACGCGACTAGAAAGTTCGAGGCAGGCAGGGCAGACGATGACAACATCAGTGATTCTACCAGCGCCATGTGTAGAAAATGGTACTGCTCCTGTGTCAAGACTCCAAATGTATTACTAATGCATGAGCAAAAGGAAGCATCAACATGTCAAAATATTAACAACAGCAAACAACAACAAAACATTATATTTACATATATTATAAGTTTAAAGTTCAAAGCCAATTTTTATATAAAAACCGCTTATACTGATGATTTAACAACAAAGCCACAGCATGTTTACAAATAGAGAAGACAACGTTAAACACTTGCCTTTGTTTGGACCATGCTGACTCGCTGATTTCTCAAAGTAGTTACACATCCAAATGGATCAACATAGTCAAGTGTTTGTCCTTGTTCAGTCAAAATGTCCAATGCAATAAACGTTCCAGTCCTACCAACTCCGGCGCTAAAAAGAATATCATTATGTGTTTTAAGGTAAAAAACACACTTATGTAAAAACCAGAATGTTGTGATGCATTTGTTTAAAAAGGATTATTATAAGTTTAAAAGGTCATTTAAACAAACTAGAATACCTGCAATGAACAACGATAGGACCGTTCTCCCTGGTCCGTGTCGTGTTTACTTTGTGGCGGAAATGAACGAGGGATGAGGCATATCGAGGAACGCTTTTGTCTGGCCAGGCGGTGAAATGAAACTGGTACACGTGTCTTGGCCTCTCTTTCCCCTAGTATAGTATAATTTAAGAGATGGTTAAAGAAAAAATGTTGTAAACCATGTAGATATGTCAAGATTAGGGGCACCATGACAAAATGGCCCGTACAAAAACTAACACACATAACGACACAAAAACACATACAACACCATGACGCAACAGACATATCAATTTGGAACTAGCGAATAAGCGTACTATTTATTTATTAATTACTTATGTGTATGATCACACATAAAAGTTCCTAAATATTGCTTTCCCTAAATATAAATAACAAATGAAACATGGTTAATATATCCACATAGTTTATGTTAGAATTAAATGATATGGTCAGTATAAGCCTTCGATATTATATTTTTTAACTACATATTTAAAGGTAACACGTTCATTGACACATATTTGCTAGCACCATGTTTTGATAGGATAAATATCTGATGAAAGGAAAAGCCCTCAGGCAGCATAGCCTGCACGAGAAAACAGCAGCCTCGATTTTATTGAAGCTATTCATCAGTAGTAATAAATGATGCCACACCACTGACGCCCACTAGCGCATAAGCGGAACTCCATTTTCAAATGTAAACAACATGTATGTACACTTCATGATCTCTGAGGACCAGAAAAATATAACTACACATGATGTAGTACAGACCATATTACAACTAACCTTTGAAATAGTAAACGTTCGAATGGCGAAGTCCGAGAATGGCTCTGTCTTCACCAGAGTCACTGTGAGTTCTCCAAACAGAATAGATCCTTCTCTCGGCCAGTACATGACACATTTCCTCTGGAACGAACGACTTGTACGGTACAGTTATATTTAGCAATTATTAGAACACTAATAGGTGCTTGTCTTGAAAAAGTGTATTTAACATGTAGAAAACCCCTGTTAAAATGTGTTTTACTTTGTTTAATTTTGTGTTTTGAATTGGTATTATGTGGTAATATATAACACATTATATTTGCAAACCGTGTCCTTTTCCTCAAGATTAGTCAGCATAACAATCTTCGACGAATGTTGTTGCCAAACCATTCTCCAGAAATCGCCTAGCGTCAAATCGATGGTGCCTTAAAAAGTGTGGCAAATGACCAACGGCAACGTATCATTCAAGTTTGTTGTATACAAATAGGTAAAAATGACAAAATACTTGATGCACCGCATAATGTAATCATTGGATATTAAATGTGTGCGTACAGCAATATACCGCATTTAATACATAAAATTTACTTATCAAAAAGGAAAACGTGTTTTTATCAATTTCATATACACTTTCTCACTTTTTTTTAATATATGATATAATGCATTTCAAGGACGAACTAAAGCATAAAGGGAACAAACCTGCTGCAGCGATAAACGATTTCGCCTTTGAGTAGCCCTAAAACGATGTTATATATAAGACAGATTATCGCCAATAACAAATGGGTTGTGTCCCACTTCAAACCTAATTTGAAAGTTGCGGGAATTAAGATTGAATGCGAAGCACTACGTAAGAAGAAAATTAACCATTTATATAATTTTATAAATATAATATGTATGTAACGACGAGGACAGTATTAAACTAAACACCCGCTCCCACGAGTTAAGGGTTGCACCACATTGCCACCAGCACATCTTTAGTAAATTGAGTTTATGAAAGCACAAATGACAATCTTATTTACGTTTATAAAGCTTGCGTTTATGAAATCTCCTGGGTTGTTTTCGTCTGTCTCCAGTATCACACGGGTGGCGTCATCTACCATAAACATTAGGCATTTTTACAAGTTAACTTTATACAGACAAGTTACAAGTCAATGTAACATATTATAGTGTTTTCTTAATGACCTTGACGAAGATGTAAATATAAGTGAAACATTTGAAAATGAAAATGAATAAATTTCGCCCAGTAACGTGTTCTGGTATAAATTTATGATTTTTATTTAACTTGCCGATAACAAGATTATCACATTTTGCAGTACGGTTGTAAAAATATACAGCCACGACCTTTCTCTAGTTTTATCCTACTCTATTCCTGTCCTAGTACCGCCTTGCATTACACTCGAACGTTTGGGAATGGATGCTACATGTACCGTGGAAATGTGCACGGTAAAGGTTTACATGTAAAATGTATTTTTGCAGGACTGGTTACTGTTTCAACTTACATGGATACATCTTCTTGTACCGGTTGAGTGCCCTGTTTTGTTGTTTCATAGCCTCAGAGTAAGGTTGGGTCAAGCCTTGGGGCAACCGCTTAAAAATATAAGCACGCGTAAAGCAGTTTAAAAATATCTATATTATGTACACAATAGTGTGCACCTCGTTGTCTGTTGCAAACTATACAAGCGACGTTTTGACCTGAGCGAGAAACATTTATAGATTAAAAACACATCATACGCATTAATACATGTACACACATCTTTATTACCAAAATCATACGCACACTATTTCGCTTTTATAAATGAAAATCTTACATCAAACTGTTCATTCAGTTTCTGTCTGAATTCTGGTTGTAGCACAACATCTGGCAATTCTTCCACTGTAATGGCAGTGTCTGGTTTACGGTTATCATCTTCAAATGTGTAATAACACGTATCCGCTTGGTCAGCAGCGGTGGAGTTCCCAGCAAAGACATTTGAGTAAGTGTTACCTGGAAAAAAGTCGTAATTTATTAAATGGAAAGCTATAGAGCGAATGGCTACTTACTTATATAAGCTCGTTTTATTGACTCTTGACCAACATTTAGCAAAATAACTAGTACCAATCATTACGATCGAGGTGCACTGCTTCCATAGGCTCAAACATCTGAACCTCTGAGTCCAGTGGTTTTCAAATTAAGTTAACCTAAACAAACAGGTTGAGTTGTGCAACTGGTAAAACATCAACACAAAATTTTATGAATTACTTATTTACTATTTACGACAAATTGTAATCACATTTTGCTTTGATGTCTTAAAACAGAATAACAAACTAACCTTCTGTTGCATGATCATCGTCGGGATGTTTCTTCCCGACATCTTCATAGTTCCTGACAGGTTGTTCTACCATTTGATGTGGTTCCTCATATCTTTTGGAGCTTCTGTTCTTCCTACGACTAAGATCGTTTTTGAACGTTCATGTTTACATTCATAAAATATGCTAGGTCTGATTCTGTATACCCTTATAATCGGTTATAAATAAATACTGCAAAATGTTAAGTACACAAAATAAGTACATTGCAAAATTAAATTGCAGAATTGTGTGACAAATACAAAATCAAACATATAAACCCTTTCCGGAGCCGTGATGTAAACCCGGGAACTCTCGCATCCAACGCGGATGCGTTACCTCTGCACCACCAAGTCAACTAAGAGTAACGATTGTAGTCAAGCTGTTTAACTGTTTCGACGCAATGGGTCGAAACGTAAACAAACAAAGCCGAGTTTGCGGATCACACATTTTCAACAAATGTATTGTTTATTTTGGTAATATTTTAACATGCATGAATAACTATATTTGGCAGTTTCTCATACTGCTTACATATAGTTGAAATGTATAATTTAATATTTTGGTATGCAAATATTTCCAAAGGTTATTAAAAACATAATTTGGTAATACCCTAGAATAGGAATTTGTAACACTGTGCCATATTTTCATACTGTGTACATGTAGGTGTTTTAATACATGTATTCCGTTTGACAACAATGAACTTATAAACTCATATACTGTGGATAACATATTCTAGATATTATAATATTGATTTAAAGTGTTCCGTACCGAATGAACACTATTACAATAACAACCACAAGCACGACAATAACAGATCCCCCAGCGCCACCTCCGATAGCTGCTAATTTGTCTGAAACTTTTTACATAGTTAATTATAGAATAAGTTGGGAATTCATACGAAAAATCAAGGGGATTTGAAATTTTACCCTGACTCGGTTTGTTAATTGCGGTGTTTTTATATGAAGTTACACTGTTTTCTTATGGTGAACTCTGAACTGACGTATTAAATCGAACTAAGCAGACAATTTATATTATACATAAGCAGGCACACGAACAATTTGATACTGTTTATTACATAACGAACCTCTAAAAAGGAGATTAAAATATAACAATGTGAATGTGTGTATTTATAAGAGTATCCCTGTAACTGTATAACTATGCACACGTTTATAAGTATGTACAAAACATGTTTATGTTGAAATTAAAATGATGAAAGGGAAAGCTTGTTTATATTTAGTACCTTCATAGTCAAGCCGTATGCACTTCGGTGTAGAGCTCCATGTATGATTTGCAAGACACGTTGGCGTCTGTGACGTAGCAACAGAGCCATCTGTACAGGTGTACGTTATATTCATCCCAACCGGACATTTATCGGACGAAAAGCAGGCAGAAGTATTGAACTGTACGTTGTCTACAGTGTTTACTGGGCATACCGGCGCTAAAACATAATAATCCCGTTACATAATTTTATATAGCACATGTTGTTATAACTAAAATACATTTCTTAAATGAACCAAGCAATATAGAGCGTCTAGTTTGTTTTAACCATTTACCATATTAAAACTGCTTAATCATACCGAAATCTGGTGTACTTTTCCACGTGAACTTTTTCTCCGGCGAACAGGTCACTTCTGTTGAACCCCGTGTTAGATAAAAAATATTAGCGTTGTACGTAGCATGTCCAACGTCCCCAAATAATAGAATACTTGGAAAAGCAATAACGGCCTTCAGATCAACGTCAACCGAATCGTTACAACTTTTTCGTTCGCATTGTGAGATGACTGGATCCCATGTCCCTTTTTCGTGGCATGTTCGGATGTGTGATCCCTCTTTGATTTCAAAACCCGCATTACATTGGATTGTAATTGAAGTGTTATAGTTGTAAATATTTACACTAGGAACAACATATCCATTTGAAACAATCGGTGTCTGGCATTTGAAGATCTCACATACTGGTTTACTTTCACTCCATTTGTTCATTTCAATACAAACACGCTTTGTCACATTATTTTTCATATAGAAACCAGACTGACAGGTAGGAAAGATAACACTCTCAAAATCATACCTATTTTCAGACGTGTTATAGGTGCCATGATCATATGCATCGGGTTGCCTGCATGTTACACGAATACATGTCGTGTATTCTCCACTCCATGCGTCTTTGAATTTACATTGCCGGACTTCATTTGTTCCATTATTTTTAAACCCAATATCACAAACAAGAGAAATTGATAGATTATAGCTGAATGGTAAAACATGACTCCCTACGTCATAATGACCATTTTCAACATATGGCAGAGTGTTACACGTAATAGCTATACATTCGGGGTCCGATCCGGACCACTGGCCACTTCCTGTACATGTCCTTGTATTTTCATTTGTGATTGTGTATCCAGGACCGCACTGTGGTTGAATTATTTGATCATACGTTTGTGATTGACCAGCTTTATCTCCATTGTGTAAATAAAACCCATTTTGTAAACTTGGAATAGAGCATGATACCACGGTACACGACGGCTGTGGATCTGATCCAGACCATTGGCCATGTTCTGTACATGTCTTATTTACTGCATTTGACAATATGTATCCTTCATTGCACTGTGGTTGAATTATGTGTCCGTATGACTGTAAAGGAACGACTGGATGTCCGATTGGTAAATAATACCCATTTTGCAAATGTGGAATATCGCATGTTATCACGGTACACGACGGCTGTGGATCCCAGGATTCTGATGACCGACACGTCGTGGAAGTAACTGATGACTCATATCCAGGGTTACAAGTAAACGTAATATTTTCCCCTGGTGTATATGCCGTCTTTCCACCATCGTTATGTATGATTCCATTTTGTAAAGAAGGCAGTTGACAATACGCTAAAATTAGACGCACAATGGAAGCATGTACTTACATGTACGTGAACCCTAATACAAATGTATCAACATGTAAGCACATCAACTTGTATTCAAAAGGTCGTGGTCAATTGTTTTAGTGTGAACTACAATAATGTTTAATATGAAAAGGGCAAAGTACAGTTGTTACACTCTTTCAAAAGCAAACAACTTACCATACGTCATTATTAAAGTGCGTTTCACCTACATTTTATATTAAAATGATTCCACCAATCTATATCTAGAACAGCCGTCACAGTTCACGTGTAAGCAAAATGAGTTAACAAATATTGTTTAATTAACAGTCCTAAGAACGTTTTGTGACCGATAATTATGAATACTAAATCCAAATCACGGTTCCAACTGGAGAGATGCTATATTGGTTGCAAAAGAACGCGTTTAGTTTTACCATAGACGGATCAAATGATTTGTCATTTGTTCTGTTTATGTTAACACTGAATTAGAAATGACGAGTAAAGAATGTGTCCCAATTTTTGGGTAGGCATTCGTGTCTTTGTTTTTTTCTTAATACTTTTCACATATCTTAATTCATGTCTGGGAAGTCAAAAATGCTCAAAAACCTTATTGAAAACAAACAGGTAAATTTTTATTGATGTTTAAAGTGGGTGGAATGAAATTACCACAATTTCAATTCCTTACAACTTTTGTATGTGGTCAAGAAACTAATACAGATACTGATATTTGTCATGTGCCATACAACAACACACATCAACAAAGCTTTTTACAATAATAATCGATGGCATAAAATACTTGATTGTCGAGATAGTTTCGCTCACGCTCACCAAAAATATTGCGGGATATATGACTCTTTACTTTTTTAGAAGACTTTCAAAAAACTTCACACAATTATGTATATATTAATGAGTGTTACAGTTTTAGACTTTGAGAAGTATCGATGCGCTTAATACAGAGTTACTGGCCATGGTTGTGTCAGGTCTATCTCAAAATATATGTCTGCTTGAACTGTTAAACGTTCTATAAAATCTTGTAAGCATGTACAATATTTGTACACTTGGATGTTTTGATGTATACTTAAAATTGTTTTAAAGAGTTATTGGTCCTAATTTATCGAAAAATAGCATGTTTAACTTGGAATGGCGGTTTCGCCGTTATGTCTATATCAGCAGAAACATACACCCGTGATCCCTGTGATTAACCTTTACGGCAATAACCTTATATCACAGTGGGGATAAAAAATATAGTTTATTGTTGATATTTCTTTCCTTAAACATTTATTTAGTTTCAAGTAGTTTAATATTGACTATATCATAATGTACATTTGCAAATATGTGATGTTACAAATACAAACGTAGTATTATATTATTTATTTGACCATAGACGCATAAACAATCCAATCTCCGCTAAGTGTGACCTTTATGTACAGCAGGCATGTACCTTTGTTAAATTATTTATATGTATATATCAAACTAGCTCTATAACGATATATGTAGCGCAGCGGTATAGGTGTTCGACTGCGATGTTGATGATAACAGAGTTTCAATTTCCCGGGACGGATTTAAATTACTTTTTAAAATACGCGAACTATGCACGAGTTTCTTGCTCTCATAGAGTTTTATAACACTTAATTGCCTACATCTATCTGTAAATAATTTGAACTGCGTCAAATTATAACAAACTGTCAACACGTCGACACGAAAGTCGTGTGTTGCATAAAGATCAAATGATAAAATAATTGCAACTATAGCAACATAAGTTGGAAACGAGCAGCATTCTAGAAATACTCTGTTCATCATTCTTAAAGAGATCTTGCATGACAACGGACAAAAATGCACTCTTCACATCGTCTCGTGGTACCTTACATTTGTGCCTAGTAATTTCACAATATCACAAGCCTTTTAAGAGTTATAGAGCGGACTCGTCATACAGTCATAAAAATATCAACCTTGAACTATGGTCTTGAACTTGTTGACATTGACACTAAAGCTTGGTAATTATACGCACTTTATATCGACTTATTATACTTGACATGGGTGCAGGGTCATTTTTAAATCCTACCAAAGCTTCTAAAAATATAGAGCTGAAACGATAGTATGTTTGACCTAAACTATTACCTTGACCGTGCGATGACCTTAGTCAAGAATGCACTCTGTCAATCGTCTCATGGTAATTTTCAGTCGTGCAAAGTCATTTCAAAATGTCACCAACAAGAGTCCTAGAGCGGACACGTTAAACAGTCATACAATGTTTAAACTTGAACTATGACCTTGACCTTGAACCAACCTTGGTCAAACTTAGGCAATACACGTCGAATAGAAATCACACTTGACAGGTGTTCGAAGTTATTTGTAAATCCCAACATAGCTTCTTTAAAATAGCATTACATGAATCTAGTCTACAGAATGTCGGCTTCGATTGGAAAAAAAACGAAACTCACATCGGTGTATGGTATTTGCTTGGAATACTTTTGTCATTTTTATGTCATGGATAAATATTTTATATTGATATCTCTTGTGGTTTTGGATTTATGTTCCGGACCAAGTTCAAAGTGTAAAAATGAACAAAGGGCAAAAAATATTGTATGGACTGTCCGCCTTTTTCATGCTAAAAGGAAAGCGGTTTTAAACCTTTTTGTGAAAAATCAGTGTTTTATAAGCGGGAATTGCATATACGTTCAATATGAACACATTCTAAAAATGAGTTCAAGAATAAAACAAGTAAGAAAACACAAAATAAAAACACGAAAAAAAACACAAAACAACTCGAAACAACAGTCGAATTAAGACCAAATGAAAAGCAGGTAACTGGCGCTTGCAGAGTATATTTCTCACCCAACGAATAAGGCAAAGTTTGTAAGATAGATAGTTTATACTTACAATACAGCGCTAGTGGAAAATAAAACCAGTACGGATGGTATAGGTAACGATGGTACAACTGTTTTTAATCATAATATATTTTAGAACATTTATATATTGCTTTAAGAAGTTTTCAGGCTAAACGCATACAGTCAAAACGTTTATTGCTGCAAAAAAGCTATGTTAAATGTTCACCGTCAAAATAAATTTGAGAAGCCAAATATAACATGCACATAAACATTACTGGTTTATATCGCAGATAATTATGACAAACGTTTACATAGATATGTATTGTTCAATATCTCTACAAACTTACAAAATATGTCTTTCAAATGCAAAAACATGTCCATTTACCTGCAAACACTTGCACCTCACACAGATTAAGGTAGTTGTTAGTTGCTATCCCAACCTTGTAAAGCAGATATTGGCTGGTAACTGGAATCAGCAAAACATCTCCACAAATGCTCGTGCCAGTGTCGTTATAGTTGTTTTGTCCACACGATGTAGTAGAACCCGTGTCATCGTAAAGCCTCTGTTGGGGTCCATCTTTACCATTTTGGCGTTGATAACCGTAAATAAACATGCCCTTTAGACGCACACGTTCCGCTTGAAAATAACATCATATATAAACATGTACTCTGGTTTATTTCCAGGAAAGACCCAATATATTTTTGTAACCACAAATTATTAAAAATTACAGACAGCCACGCTTTAAATAAAATATTAAATGTTTTCCCCCCACGACCGACCCATAAAAATCGACCCGATTCAAAATAGTTTATTGCAAAAACTGAAATTACAATGCATATCTATTTTTGTGCAATAAAGCTTGGGACGACAATGCAAGAAAACGTATCGTTTTCAGTACGAATATGATTGCGTACGAATAGTGCATATATGAATACTAAATTGTAATTTTAATACTTTATGTTTTGGACCGGCCAGTTTCAAAAGAAAACGTTTACCTACCTACCTACCTACCCATACTTAATTAAGCTAGGTTCCCACTGCCGATCAGATCACTTCGACCGTCCCAATACCCATAATATCCCGTCCGTTTGTATCGAAAAAGCGTTTACACGACCTTTTCTAGACTTCTTCTCGACAATACACGAGTAGCATACGACCTTATATGAGTTATTCACGACTGTTACTCGATGAATACCTCGATCTTTGTCCGTTCATTTACGATCTATGAACGTATCACACACGATCTAAAATTGTTTTACTCGATAAGCACGAGCTACTCACGAGTAGTCGTATGACCAGATCGACTTTATCTTATTGGGGTCGAGAAAAGAATGTGCATGTACCTAGTTGCATATAAAAGGCCAAAAGAATGTGTGACAATTATTCAGTCACCATTATGGACTTAGAACGGTTGCGAATGTGGGAAAGGTGGTTAGAGTATCAACACCTCAGGATCCGTGCTATAGTTAATGCTGAGAAAGAAAATGTCTACGGACACAGTAAAGGTCGCAGACAGCAGCGTCGAAGAGAAGTGTGGGTGCGCCAATGGCTGACACGACGAACAATCTTCGGGCAGTATGAGCAACTATAACACGGCCTTAACAGAGAGGACCACAAGGGCTACAAGAACTTTCTACGAGTCGATGCTGATCTTTTTGGAGAGTTACTAGAACGCATAGGGCAAGTAATTGAGAAAAAGGACACACATTTTAGGTAATCATAGTTTGCAATCTTACATATAATTTAGCTTTTATTTTAAATTATATTTAATGATTCTAATGTTTTACCAATTTTTATTGTTAACAGAGAAGCCCTACAGCCGGGATTAAAGCTCGCCGTCACTCGTCTGTGGGGCGCTTGATGGAAAACATATTAGGATAAGGTGTCCAAGGAATAGTGGTTAACTTTATTATAACTACAAAGGCTATTTTCTGTTATACTCATGGCTCTCGTCGATGCCAACTACAAGTTCATCTGGGTCAGTGTCGGTACTAATGCACAGGTCTTCAACAATTCCGAATTAAAGACCATGTTAGAGGAAGACAACCTAGGTCTTTCGGACGCAGACACCCTTCCAGGGGACGATAGAAACACGTTTATTTTTTTCTGATTGGTGATGATGCATTCCCATTGAAGACCTGGATGTTGAAGCCTTACTCCAGACGCCACTTGACCGACGATGAGCGTATTTTTAACTACAGGTAACGAAAACAATTTCTCAGCTTTTGTTCATACTTAATCAGTAATATTTTGCCAATACATTGCAAAAATACCATTTTAAGATATATTTTTTTAATTTTGCATACCTTGTTTTACCTAAAGTTGAAACTATTCTTCCCATACTTTAACTTAACAGTTTGGCCACTTGAAATGTGCAATAAAGTATGAAGTGGTCGGACATTCTCTTAGGTGAGGAAGTTAAAAAGGAAGCGCCCCAAATATGAAATCCCGTATTTGCCCCTAATACACCTTTAGTGTACTAGTAGTAATTGTATACGGTATTTTTTGTATTATATTATTGCCAAGGAAATCCCGGGTATTGATCCTGAGGAAAGGCAAGGTCTGGCCGAATACGACCCTTAGAGTCCAGGGTGAAGAAATTCCATCGCTGATCAACAACCCAGTCAAATGCCTAGGGAAATGGTTTGACACTACACTGAGTGACACCAACAATAATGAGCGCATTAAGCAGCAGCTACAGGATGGGCTAAAGAAGATTGACGGAACAGGCCTGCCAGGGAAGTTCAAGGCCTGGTTGTTCCAACATGGACTTCTACCTCGTCTTCTATGGCCACTA
>Ga0224511_10000514_pt1 | contig 18886 bp, 14 predicted proteins | sample SF_May12_sed_USG_2_FD_169988 | JGI IMG/M metagenome (GOLD analysis project Ga0224511, IMG submission 169988) | Sediment microbial communities from San Francisco Bay, California, United States - SF_May12_sed_USGS_8_1 | ecosystem: Environmental > Aquatic > Marine > Sediment | place: USA...
CAAAAATATACCCCCAAAGGGAGCACCATCTCTATTTATGCTAAGAGCTGAGCTAGAAATACAGAGATCTCAAAAATTGTCTCAAACCATACCCGCAGATAGATTTCCCTGTAAACTAGAACATAAAGAAACCAATAAGTAGTAAATATAAAGACTATTAAACATAAGAATACACCCCCCCCAAAGGGAGCACCATCTCTATTTATGCTAAGAGCTGAGCTAGAAATACAGAGATCTCAAAAAAACACAATAATAAATCATACATAAAACCACACTTTTAATTTCTAGAGAGATTACAACTCTCACCTTTTAGATGAAAACTAAACGTGGTTATTCCACTACAGAAACATTACCTATTTTTAATTTCTAAAACAAAAAAATCTGTCAAACTTTCTACAACCACTTAGGAACAAAAAAAAAATTAGCATTTTCCTCTCTCACTCAAGCACTATCCACACCACCTAAATTAGAATCAAGTCCTTGAAGAAACAACTTTCACAAAAAACACTCAAACCTATCAAAATGTGAAACCAAAAGAGAAATAGGCATACTTGAATGATTTAAACCACACATCTCAAAACAATTTCCAGAAAAAACACCAGAAAACTCAGGACACAACGAAAATGTATTTGTTCGACCTATTACAGCATCCATCTTAAAAGCTAAAGCCGGCACAGACCATCTGTGTAAAACATCACCAGTTGTTACAGATACCGAAGTAACTTTATCATAAGGTAATAAACAAAGACAATCAGCCATACCAACACGAGAAATAAAACCTTCATCGTCATTTAACCCTTCAACGAGAAATCTAGCATAACAAGTTTGATTAAGAATAACCCCCTTATGGACAGCATCAAAAAAACTTCTCTCTTTTTCTCCTAAACTTTCTCACGCAGAAGAAACTAATTCCAAATAAGTAACTTCCCTCCTACGCAGCCCTTCGTAAAGAGGCAAAACTTCAGTTCAAACCTCTTTTCTTTCTTCTAAATCCTCTAAACCATCTGAAACTTTAAAATACTGCTGAAGAAACTCATTAGAAGAAAAAGAACAGCTTCAATCAGAACCAAAAAAACTTGGCTTACCAAAATAATCTTTGTTGTCTACAGCCAGACCACATAAAAAAACAGAATCTAATAATCAACGGAAAAAAAAAGATTGAAAAAATAAATTAGACAAAAAATACTCGTACTCTCAATTTCACTGATGACCAATTACTTTCAATCGATAATCAATCTTCTTTCCCAACTCCATAGCGTATAAGTTATCTAAAGAAAATAAAGACAAAACACACAAAATCAAAGTAGGAATAACTGTCCACCCTAACTCCAAAACCTTAGACTCCGCCCAAGACTTCTTCATAGCTTTTCGCCCCCCATAACCTCTAAAAACAACAATAACTATTCCAACAAAAACAACAATTACAAGTGTTACTCCAGTCACAAAATCATAGTACCTTAACAAAAAAGAATACAACTTAGTTACAAACTCAACAACTCCTCATCTATTATAATCAAACATCTTATTTCATTGTAAAATAAACCAACTTAAATCAAACAACAACTTATTAACACACTTAAGAAATAACTACATAATAAAAAAATTAATTCTTTTTAAATAAACCTATTTCTTAAAAAAAAATCCTACCCTAATAATGCATCCGGATCCTCTCGTACAATGGAAACTTTTTATAAAGATAGAAACTGACCTAGCTTGCGCCGGTCTAAACTCAGATCATGTAAAGCTTTAAAGGACGAACAGTCCTACTTTTTTAGTCTCTCCACCAAATAGGAGCTTTAGTCCAACATCGAGGTCGCAAACTTTTTATTCGATAAGCCCTCCAGTAAAAAATTACGCTGTTATCCCTACGGTAGCTTTATCTTTTTATCCTAAAAAAGGGATCCTTTACTCAACAGCTACTAACTACAAAAAAAGTTTTCCTTTTCTACTGCCCCAGTAAAACATTTGAACTGATATAAAAACCAGCCCATAACCAAGCTCGATAGGGTCTTCTCGTCTTTTACAAATACCTTGGCTTTTTAACCAAAAGAAAAATTTCAAAATTCACTAAAAAGACAGCTGCTCCCACGTCAGTCCATTCATTCCTTTCCCCAATTAAAGGACAATTCATTGCGCTACCTTAGTACAGCTATTAACTGCAGCCGTTAAACTCTCGTCACCGGGCAGGTCCGACCCTTAATATTTATATACTTTCTAAGAGCGATGTTTTTAATAAACAAGCGAGAAGCAATATTTGCCGAGTTCCTATTCTATGATTATAAACCCTATAAAAACAATATAATTTCCATAACAAACTTTTACATTTTCAATAAACTTACGATGTTACCCTGCTATATTTCATCACTTATGCTACACAATTTCTACTCATCTTATACTAATTTAAATAAAAAAATTTTTTTAAAAAGAAGAATACTAAATTAAAAAACTAAAAAACACTCTATTTTCTCAACTACCATCGCCCAGTAATTCCACTGCACATTCATTATGTTTAAACTATCTTTATTCTTACGACCTTAGCACCATAAGACTAAATAAAACTTATAGAACCAATAATATACTACCAGAACTAATATTAATACAACAACTAGAACCTTTTTATAAAAAACTCAAAGCATTTTAAACGTTATATTAACCTAAAGCTTATTAGTACGAACATACTTTTTTTCTTCAACCAGCTATCAACTTTTTCGATGGCATATAACCGACAAATAGACTCTATGTCCCTAACTATACAACGTTAAATCCTAAGCCTATTAGCTCTAAAATTTTCAGGAATTAATATCTATTTTCTCACTCTATAAACCATGATACAAAAAGTAAATAAATTTAATACCTTTATAAAATTTAATAACCCAAATAAAATTAAACCTCATAAAATTCCCTCACAGTACAATTAAAGATAATTATAAAATCACCTTTACAATTACATATATTTCTTCGTATCAAAAATTACTCATAAAACTCTACTAAAACACCAATTTATACCATCTAGAAACTTCTTCTATCCTCATTGCCACAAAATGATATTTTTACAACTAAACTAAAATGGCTAAAAATTGCTTACATTTATAAATAAAACCAAATAAACAAAAATAAGCAAACCCTGTTAAAAAGAAACACTTATAACACGATTAAAACTTATAACTTACTTAAGAAACCCGTTCTGAATAATCTTTTCTCATAAAACCTTAGGCCAAGAACAAGTAATTATATAAAAAAAGTAAAAAGCGGTAAATCAATAACCAGACTCCTCATAAGGAGACTCAACAGCACAATGCCCAATATACGTAAGAAAAAAAAAATTAATAATAAACAATCAATAGTATAGTTTCGCTAAGGGATTAAACTGATACCCTCCAATACGCCTTTTAATTGATAAAGAAGGAAGCAAAAACAAAATAAGAATAGACCCTAGTAGAGCAAGAACACCTCCAAACTTTGTTGGAATAGAACGTAAAATACAATAAGCAAATAAAAAATACCATTCCGGCTTAATATGTTCAGGAGTCTCGTTTGAATCAGCTATAATCAAATTCTCAGGCTCTCTAAAAAGATCTGGAAACAAAAAAAGAAAAAAAAAAAAAAAAAAAAAAAAAAAAAAAAAGATACCACATTATTCCGAGAACATCCTTATAAACATAAAAAGGATGAAACGACACACTGTCACAAGATGACTCAACACCAAGAGGATTTCTAGAGCCTGTAATGTGTAAAAGAGAAAGATGAATCAACATTATAATTAAAAGAACAAAAGGCAAAAGAAAATGAATTGTAAAAAACCGCTTTAACCTTGCATCACAAAGATAAGATGCCCCTCACAAAAGGTTTACAATTTTATCCCCCACTACAGGAACAACCCTAAACATATTAGTAATTACAGTAGCCCCTCAAAAAGACATTTGACCTCAAGGCAAAATATAACCTGTGAAAGCAGTTGCCATTAAGACAATTAACATAACAACCCCCGAATGTCAAACCCTTCCAAGATTATAAGACTCATAGTATAACCCTCGAGCAATATGAAAATAAATACAAATAAAAAACATAGAAGCACCATTTATATGCACACCACGAATTAATCACCCATAATTTACATCTCGAACAATATGTATAACTGATATAAAAGCATCTTTTACATTAGGACTATAGTGAACTACTAATAAAAGACCTCTAACAATTTGAACAACCAGGCAAAACCCTATTAAAGAACCAAAATTTCACAACCTATTTAAATTTTTAGGAACCGGGAAACCAAAAATATTTTTAATAACTAAACGAAAACCAGAATGACGACCTCATCTCATTAAGAAGAGCAAAAAAAACCACTTGCAAAATTTAAGCCAGAGCCTAATAGTTTGATAACTTTCTTCTTAATAAAACTAACATTATTTTAGAAAAATACTTAAAAAATATAATTAACATATAAAGTATCATAAGCCATTAACCACTTCCAAACCTATTACTTTAAAATAATACTTTTCCTAGGAGAACGTCTATTAGATCGTATGTTGAGGGGATGAGCCCCATAACTTTATTTAGTTTACCTCCTACTATTTTATATATCATAACAAAACAACAACTCTTTCACCACCACAAATAAACACTTAAAAGAGCGAACACTCGCATGACAGGGTTATGAGCCCCACAACTTAATTTTAGTTTATCTTCCACTATCTAAACCGAACTAAAGAACCAGAACAAAAATCCAACATTCCTATCCTTCCCACCATTACTAAAAACAAATGAAATGACAAAAACATCATAATATAACACCAAAAATAAGAAACACACAAACTTCAATGAGACGCTGGAATTCACTCTCAACTCTTAACTACTTGAAGTAAAAAATCTACATTCGCAGGCAACTTTCCAACTATGCACCAATAAACTCAATTAAAAAAAAGAATAAGAAGAAATAAAAAAATAAGAAACAAAAAAATATTTAACAAACTAAAAAACCTACCTTTATTAACATCTTCCTCCCTATCCTTCTTCAGCAAATCAAAAGGAACTAAAGCTATACAATAACAAATAAGAACTAAAACCCCAGAAATAATAGCCATATAAAGAGCAAAACCTAAAAAACAACTATTTAATACATATAGTCAAAAAGAAACCAGTAAATTAACCCTAAAAAGAAAACACAAAAGAACATATTCTCTAGAAAACTTAAAAAATAAATATCAAAGACAACCAAAAGATAAGCTGGAAACAAAATACAAAAACAATTCTCAATTCATTATTTTCAAGAACACCATATCAGCTAAAGCCTATTTTGCTAACATTAAAATATTAACGATAAAATAAGATTATTAAACTAACATTTTACTTTTTATAAACTCACCTATTAAATAGATAGTAATAAGAAATAATACATAAGAATCAATAATCTTAAAGGAAGTAATTTTTTTCAACAAACAGCCATCAACAAATCATAACGATAGCGAGGCATTCTTCCACGAATTCTAATAATCAGCAAACAAAAAATAACCATTTCAAACGATAAAAGAATATTTCTAAGAAACCTACCTAAAAAAACCCTACCAAACAAAACTGAAATAACTATTCTTATAAAATAAATATTTCCATATTCAGCCAATGCAATCAAAGCAAAACCTACCCCACCATATTCAACAGTGTACCCAGATACTAGCTCAGACTCCCCTTCTACGAAGTCAAACGGCGCCCGATTTAACTCTGCAAGAACAACAATAAGCCATAAAAGAAACACCTCAAACATTAGTACAACCAGAGGAAAATAAGATAAACGAAAAATAACAAAACTATAAGAACCTAAAACTAAAAGAGGACACAAGAGAAGGGTCCTAAAAACCACCTCATAAGAAATTCTTTGAGCTACTCTCCGCATAGCCCCTAAAGAAGAGTATGAAGAATCTACACTTCAACCTACAAGGAAGGTACCAAACACATGTCTTCTAGAAACACAAATTATAAATAAAACCCCTAACTCAGTAGGATTGATCGTAAAAAAAGAAGGAAAAATAACTCAAGCTCCATAAGACAAAAAAAAACAAATAAATGGACCTAGAAAATAAATATATCCAGACCCAGAAAACCCTCAACAAACCTCTTTAGTAAAAAGCTTTACCCCATCAGCCAAAGGTTGTGCTAAACCTTTAAAACCAACTTTATTAGGCCCCTGACGAAGTTGAATTATTCCTAACCACTTTCGTTCTACAACAATTAAATAAGCAACATTAATTAAGACTATAATTAATACTAAAAAATGAGACATTAGAAAGAGAGTTATTAACTCGTAAAGAAGTTTACAGCTTCCCACTTCCACAGACGCCTTTCCAAAAATAGCTTTAACATACACCTAACTTAAAGACCCTTAGATGAGTCGAACACCCCAAAAACAGTTTCAAGCTGTCATTTGCCCACGCAAAAGATCTAGGAAGAAAATTTTATTTAAAAGAAACTCAAATTATTTCTGCCATAAATGAAAATTCCATAAGCTATCCTCCTAAATAACTAAACTGTAAAAAAATCTAACCCAAAAACACCTAACACTAAAAAATAACCTAAAAAAAATGCACTATATAAATAACGATCTGATAAATACCTTAAAGGAATTAACAGACTCCTAGGGTTTCCGTGAGAAACAGAACTATAAGCACACAAACAATATACCCCCGCTAAAAAACACATTATTCCTAAAGGGATACAGAAAACCCAATAAACTCAAACCCCAGCTGTAATACATATTACTTCTCCTAAAAAATTTAACGTTGGTGGTAGAGATATTCTTAAGACACAAGAAAAACATCAACATAAAGCAAAGCTAGGAAAAACTACTAACAAACCCTTATTAATTACTACTCTCTGACTTAAACTCCATTGATAAAAAGACCCAGCCATTATAAACATCAAAGGAGAAGATAACCCGTGAGCAAAACAAAGACAAACACTTCCAGCTCATCCCACCTCTGTACAACTAACAATTCCTACTAAACAAACACTTATATGTCCAATAGAAGAATAAGCAATTAAAGACTTAATATCCCTTTGACACAAACAATAACACCTAGTAAATACACCTCCTCACACAGCTATAGATAAAACACCACAAGAAGCAATATTAATTATAAAAACATTGAACACTTGCGTTATCCGAAGTATTCCATAAACCCCTAATTTCAAAAGAATTCCAGCTAAAAGCATAGACCCTGCAAGAGGTGCTTCAACATGAGCCTTAGGAAGCCAAGAATGGAAGCAAAAAATAGGTAATTTTACTAAAAACCCCAATATTAAAAGCATTCAAACTGACCAACCAGCATCTTTTGTTCATATCTCATATCAAACAGGACTAAAAAAAACAACAGAATAATCAGCAGATTGTTCTTGAATACATAAAAAAACCAAAACTCCTAGTATTGGAATAGAAGCACAAATAGTATATAGTATTATTGCTACTCCAGCTTGAATACGCTCAGGATTATTTCCTCAACCTAAAATTAATCATAAAGTAGGAAGAAGACTAAACTCAAATAAAAAAAAATATTTTTTACAATAAAACAACCTAAAGAACCTATTAAAACACAATACACACCTAAATCAAAACCTTCTTTATAAAAACAAAACTCTTTTCTTCCTTTTTCATTAAAGTAATAATCTTTACATCTAGCAACATAAGTTCTTAAACCCACTAAAAAAGTCATAATCCTTATAACATAACCCAACTGATCACAAAACGCACTAACCCCAACCCAAAAATCTACCTGCAACCCAACATACTCTAGAACTAAGGGAATTAAAAGAATACTAACTATAAAAACTAACCTGCCACCTAAAAACAAAAAAATGAGACAACAGAGAACTACAAACAAACTTAATAAAACTAATTCCATTTGGCCTCAGGGCTTTAACCCACCTCGGAAGCTTCAACTCCATATTCTATTAAACTATTAAGGCCCAAATAAAATAAACTTACAAACATAAAAACAGTACAAAAGTAAGCTTTTTAACATGCACTACTCTATACCATCAACTCTTTCACTACTTTTTCTCTTTCTTTGTTCTACTTTTCTTCGTCCCCTTACTATCTATTTTTCTTCCTTTTCTATCTTGAACCTTTTCTATTTTTTTATTTTCTGCTTTCTTAGCCGAAACCCCTCCAAATAAAACCCGAGTCTTTCTAATGTTATAACTATCAGAAAAATAAGAACTTTCAAATTTGAAAGTCGTTAAATTACCCCATAAAGATGAACACCATAAAGAATTAAGACCAGTCGCTCGCCTGTGACGAGTACAAGAACCCCCATCAGGAAAAGAATAGCAACCAGTAATAAATGACCACCACACTCAAACATAAGTAACAATAAAAACAAAGATAACTATTAATCTTAAAAATAAGCTTGCCTCCATCTATATTTAAATTTTAAAACTTTTTAAAACTCTTTCAAACTATCTAATTTTATTATATTAAAAAAAACTAATAAACCTCAACAAAAAAAACCCACAAAAAAATTGAAATAAGCATACAACAAAACGCAAAAAAAAAGAAAACCTACCAACTGATCTAAAATTTAAAAACGACACATGTTGTCCTCCTACTAAAAACAACTGAACTAAAAGACTTAGATAAAAATACGTACTAAAAGCTGACCCTAAAACCAAAACAATTGCTGCAGCCCTATCAAAATCCCAAATAGGAAAAAAACTAATAGTCTTCGCACCACCCCCTAACAAAGGGGGCATACCAGAAAGAGAAGCAACATGAATCACAACAATAAACCCAGAAAACCCCCTTCTCTCACATTCTGAGAATGTATAATGATCTCTTACACTAGATAAATTAGAATAATGCAACTCAATAACAACTAAAAACAACATTACACCATAAGTAAACAAATAAATATAACAAAGAAACTGAACACCAGAACATGCCAAAATCACCAACCACCCAGACTGAACAAGAGAAGAATAAGCAATAATAGAACGATATTCAACAGTATTTATTCCAGCTAACCCCCCTACTAAAGCAGTAAGCATACCAAAAGTCCCAAAAATTCTATAAAACAACTCTTCTGCTCCTAAATTACACAAAAAAAAAATAGGACCAACTTTCTGAACTCAACCAATAAAAAAACAATTCATTCAAGAAATTTTTCTTATTACTGAAGGAACTCAAAAGTGAAAAGGAAATAACCCTAATTTAATTAAAAACCCCAAAATAAAAAAATTAAAAAACATTAAAACTAATAGCTTTCTAGCCACTAATATTAAAAAAGAAATAAAAACAAAAAGAGACCCTAAACACTGAAAGATAAAATATTGAACAGCTCCCTCCAAACTTCGAGCCACCCTTACATTTAGTAAAAACATTATCCCAAAAAAACCACACTCTATTCTAAATCAAACCCCCATTAAACCTTTGCTCAAAATAACCCCCCAAGCACCTCCTAAAACCCATAGTAAATAAATAAAATAAGAAGAACCTATAACGCTAGGCCTATAAGAACTTTTTAAAATTTTAAAGCCGAAAAAACATGTGAACTAAAAGAAGATCAAAGACGAGAGGACCTCACTAACAAACACAAACCCACAATAGCTTCACATACCGCCAAAGACAAAAGAATAATAAGAATAAAAACCATAAACTTAAAACCTGAACAAACACAAACATAAGCACAAAAAAAAACCATTCTTACAAGCAAGATTTCAAAACCAATCAATAAACTTAATAACCTTTCTGCAAAAACAAGTGTTACTAAAATCCAACTTCTCACCAAAAATATTCTCACTCCAATTTGTAACACAACATAAAATTATTATACTTACCACATTAAACACTTCAAATTAGATAATAGCTTTCATTTAGTAAAACCTTTATAACTGAGTTTACCTAAAATGGTACACGCCGATTAACAGTCAGCAAGTCTTTCTTAACCTAAAACCCAAAAAAATTTTATTCAACTAAAATTAACATTAAGATCTAAGTATGTAGATTACTTTAAAGAATTTTTAGAATCAACCCGATAACTAAGCTTCTCTCTCATAGTCTTCCGTGGTTCAGAGGGCTGATAAGACACACATCGTTGCATAAGCCCATGGAACGGAACAGGATAAACTCGATACATTCACTCTACCTCCGTCTTAGGAACTAAAGGGAAAATTAAAGAACGTTGAGAGTACATTCCCTCATACATAATCCACAAGAAAAAACAAAGACTCCCAAGAGAAACACTAGACCCCCATCTTGAAATATAATTAAAAAAGAAAAAATTATCCCTATAAATAGGATATCGACGAGGCATTCCCCCTAAGCCTAAAAAATGCTGCGGAAAAAAGGTAAAATTTACACCTACAAATATAGAAATAAACTGAGCCTTTCTTCAAACACCATGAAGCCCAACACCAGTAAAAAGAGGAAACCAATAATGAAAACCAGCAAACATACCAAAAACGGCTCCTATTCTTAACACATAGTGGAAGTGCGCAGTCACATAGTAAGTATCATGTAAAATAACATCTAAAGACGCCCTAGACAAAACAATACCAGTAAGACCCCCCACAGTAAAAAAAACTAAAAATCCCAGTGCCCAATACATTATAGGTCATCTACGTATCTTTCCTCCTCACAAAGTTGCCAATCATCTAAAAACCTTTACCCCAGTTGGAATCGCAATAATTATAGTCATAGTTCTAAAAAAAGCTCGTGAATCAACATTTATACCCATTGTAAACATATGATGTCCCCAAACAATAAAACCTAATACACCAATAGAACACATTGCCCAAAACATAGCAACCTTACCAAAAATTCGACTCTTCCCTACTCCTACTTTTATTACATGAGAAATTATTCCAAATGCAGGCAAAATTAAAATATAAACTTCAGGATGTCCAAAAAATCAAAATAAATGGACAAATAACATTGAATCTCCTAACCCAACAGGATCAAAAAAAGAGGTATTTATATTACGATCTGTTAATAACATAGTTAAAGCACCCGCAAGAACTGGTATAGCTAGAAGCAATAAAAACCTAGTTACCCCTAAAGATCTACAGAAAAGAGGAACACGAAGAAAATTATGACAACCAGAACGACTGTTACCCCAAGTCCTATAAAAGTTCAAAGAAGCCATAATTGACGACAAACCCCCTAAATGAAGAGACAAAATTAAAAAATCTATAGCTGGACCAGAATGCGCAATATTTCTAGATAAAGGAGGGTAAAGAGTTCACCCACCACCAAAACCACCTTCACTAAAAAGAGAAAAGCCCATTAATGTAAAAGAAGAAGGAAGAACTCAAAATCTTAAATTATTTATACGAGCAAACGCCATATCTGGAACAGCTAACATCAAAGGAACTAATCAATTACCGAAACCCCCTATTATCATTGGCATAACCAGAAAAAAAATCATAACTAAACCATGTGTTGTAACAACCACATTATAAAGTTGAAAATCTTTTAAGAATCTCATAGGTCTTGACAACTCAAGACGAATAATAACCCTAAAACCTGTTCCTACCAAACCTGCTCAAAAAGAAAAAATAAAATACAAAGTACCAATATCTTTATGATTAGCCCTTCCTATTCAACGAACAATCCACTCATACGAAAGACACACACGATTAAACACTCTAAGTAAAAGCTTTTCAGCAAAACCTCCTACAACCCTAACAGAACTGTCCGATAAAAAAACTTTTTTTGTAGAAAAAACAACTTCCTTAAAAAAACGCTCAATAAAACTAGCATAAAAACGAACTATTTGTTCAATTTGATAAATAAAATCAATTTTATTTTGAGTATTATTAACATTCAAACTCATTAAACGAAAAAAAATTTTCTTAACCCTATTAATTCTCTTACCAAATAATTTCAAATTCATCAATATAAATTACATTAAAAAACTAACTTTCTTACAAACTAAAAACGCACAAAACAAATAAAATATTTGGGAAGATAACTCTCGTGATTAAGTCTTAAGCTTATCGCATACTCCTCTGCCACCCAAATAAAATTTCTAATTAGCATAAGAGAAACTAATCCCAATTTTGAAATGCAAATTCAACTTTTTACTTAAAATATTACGCTATAAAGAAGGAGACAGAACGATTCGAATCGCCCACTAAAGAAATTAGAAGTAACCTAGCAACCTATTGCCCCCTACTCTGAAAGGATCACCCTCTTCTAAAGATTAAAAGTCTATAGCTTTATTATAAGCTACCAGAGCAAAAAATAACTAGCACTATTGTTTTTCTTTCTTAAAAAATAGACTATAAAATGTTTTATCTAAACATAATACCCTATTCAAATAAATCTGTAAATTTAAAACCATACTGTTAACACAAAAAAATTTAATCTTTTCATTCTAAACTTCCCTCACGATACTCATGCATTACACCTAACAATAAAACCACTAAAAAAACACACACATAAAAAAACTGTAACCAACTAAAACAAAGAACTTTAGATTTATAATTAAAAACTAAAAGACTAATAAGAATCACCTCCAAATCAAACAAGAGAAATAACAACCCTATATGATAAAACTGAACACAAAAAGTCATTCGAACTTTGTTAATTTTATCAAAACCACATTCAAAAGGTAATTTCTTTGCATAATGTAAAAATCGCCGTCGCATCCTTAAAAAAAAAGCTAATAAAAATATAAAAAAAGTAATAACTCCAAGAAAAAGTAAGTAAAAAACTTCTCCAAAGCTGTTTCTTACTTCCAAACGAACATCAACCCTATTTATAGGCCACAAATTAAACTGATTCAACATCTATAGCGAAAGATTTTTCTAAATCTCTATAAAGACCAAAACAATATGTGCTATATACACCATTTCGCTGATATAAACAAAACACCAAAACTTATTAAACCAGCTGAACAACAGCACCTAATACTCCCAAAGCACTAATTCTTATTAAACTATGATTTACTTATCTAAAATTAAACACTAAAATAAAAAACTTTTTGCACACCCTACAAAAAAAACTGTATAAACTCCCTAAACTTATAGAGGTAATTAGGCCAAGCATAGACGAACCTTAATACTAAAATTCAAATTGCATCAACAAAATGTCAATACCAAACAACAGCTTTAACAAAAAAAGCATCTGTACCCTTAAAAAAATGGTAAGAAAACAAACGCCATAAGGTAATACAAAGCATAATTAACCCTAAAATCACATGAAGACCGTGAAACCCTGTCAACATAAAAAAACAAGAACCATAAGAACTATCATTAACATTAAAAGGTAACACTCTATACTCTTCAAATTGAATTACTACAAAAGCCAACCCCAAAAGAATTGTAATAACAAGATAAATTATAGCTCATAGACGACTTTCATTAGCTTCAACCGTCCCATATCAACACACATTAAATACTACAATTCGTTTATGAGCACATGTTACTCTAACACCAGACCTCAATAATAAAGCTAAATTAAACCCAGGCTCAAGATGCCAAGCAAATAAAGGAATTCCACGAGGAGGTCAACCAGGAGCACCTTTTAAAGTATTTCTAACCTGTAATTCACCAGTCCCACAATTAAACCAAGCTCAAAAGAAACTTGCAAAGAAGAAAAATTCAGAAACAAGAAACATCTTGTACCCTAGACGGTAAGACTTCCGAACCAACATAGTATGTCGACCCTCAAAAGTCCCCTCAAAAGCAACCTCACTTCATCAACACGCAACGGAAATAATTAACAACCTAAAAAAAAATCAAAACAATGTAAAACAACCCCCATACATAAAATTTACACCAGAAATAGCCATTCCTCCTAAACTGAAAGACACTACTAAAGGTCATAAATTCAACCCAATCAAAGGATAACCTGTTCGTCCCATAAGGTGTTGAAACTTTTTTCTTCTTATGAGCCGAAATCACACACATTTATATATGCTAAACACCTATCAAATAAAGAAAACTAAAATGGATAAGCCCAAAACTAAAGCCCTAAGAGAAATACCAACTTGCATTTTACGATGATGACCAACAAAATGATCAGTCAAAGCTTTTATCATTCCACTTCCAAAAATATAGGAACATCAACCCTTTTCCAAATAAAAAAAGCAAGTTGAAATTAACTTTAACGACCCCGAACTTACAGGATTACCAGTTAAATCTCTCAAAAATCACATTTTTCTAGAAAACCAAGAAAAAAAACTTTTCCTTTTAAACTTTAAAGAGTACAAAAAGACTTCCTCTTCTCACCGAACCATTCATCAAACCCCACAAAACAACACAACCAATATTAATATCTTGGCCGACAAAGACAAAAAAATATACTCTGAAAAACTTAAAACAAAGCTTTGAAAAAAAACACCACTTAACACTGCCCCAAACCTAAGAGCCATAATAGGAACAACAGCAAAAAAATTTCTATCGTTTATAGAATCAGAAGGAAAAAAACACCCACTTCAACAACTTTTTACTATCAACCGCACAGAATAAAAAACAGTAAGTAAAACAGAAAAAAAGATCTCAACCACACCAAAAATACCAATTTCAGCTCAAAAACAACCCTCTACAATCATATCTTTAGAATAAAAGCCAGCTGTAAAAGGTAACCCTATTAAACAACTAAAACACACAACTATAAAAGATGAAATTACAGGCATTTTATACCACAACCCCCCAATAAACCGATAATCCTGAAGACCCCCTCTTAAATAAATTACCACCCCAACACACAAAAATATTATAGATTTAAAATAAGCGTGCGTCAACAAATGAAAAAAACACACATCCACCATCCCGACAGACAAACTGAAAAGCATTAACCCAAGCTGTCTTAAAGTAGAAAAAGCAACAATTTTTTTTAAATCTATTTCAAGTAAAGCAGCTAAACTTGCAAGCATTAAGGTGGCTACAGACCTTCTCAACAAAATCCTCGAAATAAAACCCCTCGTTAAATCAGAAAATCGATATAACACATAAACCCCTGCAGTCACCAAAGTAGAGGAATGAACAAGCGTAGAAACTGGAGTAGGAGCCGACATAGCAGCGGGCAACCAAGAAGAAAAAGGCACCTGAGCACTCTTAGTCATTCTTCCAAAACTTACTAATATTAACAAAGCCAACCTCTCACCACAAAACCTTAAATCTCAATAATTTCACCTATGAAAACAAGCCCCAAAAGCCAAAAATAAAATAAAAAACCTATCTCCAACACGATTAACAAAACTAGTTAACAAACCAGCAGCCAAAGCCTCTCTTCTTTTATAATAAGAAACTAGAAGATAAGAAGTTAAAGCAAGACCATCTCAACCTATTATTATTCCTAAAAAACTAGGTATATAGATAAAGAGATTTATAGACAAAACAAAAAGCATTAGAAGCCTAATAAAACGATGACTATTATCATCTCCTATATAAAAAACACAATAAAAACAAACTCAACAAGTAATGTAAAGCACTGTAAAGGAAAAGGAAACAGAAGCGAAATCTATTACAAGAGCCGTTGTTATACTATAACTCCCAAAACTAGCAAAGTCAAACCTTAACACAACCCCCAAAGATGATCTTAATAAAAAACTAAAAAACCTTATAACAATTATTATCCTTAAAATCAGCCAAAAAAAACAACATATATAGACTTGTTTAGAAGATCAAAAAACTCACATAAGTCAAGACCATTTTAAAGATATTTGAAATTTACAAGATTCCCGTTTTTTTTAAACTACTTGACCAAAAGAGAACCTAATTTATGGCAACTCAAGATCGACAACCCTACATTATTATTTAACTATCTCTTCTTTAAAGGGAAGAAAAATAATCTACCTAACTGTCGTAAACAGCCCACACTTTTTTATGCTACCCCTTTTCTCGAGTAGTAATACAACCACCTTCTGAGCCTAAATCAAACACATTTATTCTGCTAACCCGAGAAAAGTTCCGAGGCACTTATACCTTCCTTCGAGGCTGCAACTCATTATTCATACTAAACTACAGAACCAGGTATCGGAATATTTTTCTATATTCGTAATTATTACATCAAAATAACCCATATTAACTCTGGCACGACACCACACAACCTATCAAGGAGTGAGGTACAAACACCCCTCTTTCTTGTTTGAAGCAAGACGGTCTAATAACCTAACCCCCTCATTTTAATTATCAAAATCAATTTGCTTTACATAGCTTGAACAAAGGTGGAAAAACAAAAAAGATTGTAAAAAACAAACAAACACCTCTCAGCAAATATAAAACAAAGTAAAAGCTACAAACAACAACTCAAAAAAAAAAGTAAAGCCAACATTAAGAAAACAATCAAAACAATTAACACATATAAACTCAAAAACTGCCCTTGAAAAGAAAATATTAATTCAAAAACGAAAAAACAGGACAATAGGTCGAATTATTCATCCAACCAACTCAGCGAAAAAAACAACAATAAGTAAAAAAAGACTTTCCTGACCCTCATTAACAAATTGATTCAACATATCAGATCAGTTTTTAGTTATACCCATAAAATACACAGGCAAACAAAAAACAAAAGAGTAAGTTATCACTACCAAAAAATCGTCACAAACACTTTCATAAGCTGGCAATAAACCAAACACTCTTAAAACCACTAAATAAATAAACAAAACCCTATAGACAGTCAATAAAGAAAAAGTAATAGGAGAGTGAGAATTACCTTTCTCCTTTACCTCTATTAAAATTAAAGACTCGATAACCCTAAGAAAAAACATTTCGAACCGAGTATACACATACCCAGAATAATTTAAAGAAAAAAAAAAAAAAAAAAATTTAAATAAACTTAAAACAGACACAGACCACGTAATTACTTCACCTACTCTCAAATATAGTCTTTCCCCAAAATACCACATCTTAACAAACATTTTTTATTCTTACAGCTTTTACCTAAAATATCTAAACTAAATAAAACTATTAGAAAAAATATCATATGAAAACATATTACACAAAAAAACCCCTTCTTCATTCAAAACAAACTTTTATTCAACTTAACATGACTCTAACACAGAGACAACCCTCTTGGAAGGAGGGAATACTTATTATACTACCATGCTTAAAACAATTAAACTATCTAAAAAATAAGTAATAAACAACAAAAACTCAAACATAAACTCGATACAAAGCCACTAACCCCTGCTTCACATCAATAAGCTCCTGATCTGAAAAATAAATATCCCTAAATTTATACTTTTCAAACAAAACTTTTACTATACGATGTAAATGAACAGGTAATTTATTAGTTTGAGGCTCAAAATCAATTCCACTAGTAGAAAATAAATTTTTATGAAAACAAAAAGAACCTCAACCAAACTTTTGATCTATGTCTTGATCTATATCAGCCCCTCCAAAATCTCTATAAACACAATTAAAATCAAATAACGAAACTGAAGGCACAAACCAAAATAAAGACCTGAAAAATCTATCAAAAAAAAATAACACTTTTCTTCAATTACTCATAAACAAAGGCTCTATAGATACCCCAACTGTGTCTGTCGCACAAAAAAAAACACATATTAATCGCTCATAAGATAAACCCAAAAAAGAACTTTTTATGTAAAAAAAATGAAAGCAGTATTTTAAGTCCTCCAACCCCATTTGCATTAATTCTATCAAATCAACCTCTTTTAAACCTAAAGACCCACAAGCATCAACAAAAAACAAAAAATCAAGACAACCAGAAAACAATAAATATTGTGAACAATTTTCACACCTGACCACCTGCACCTCACAACCACAAGAACAAGAACAAGTCTGTATACGTAAATTATTAAAAGCAGGAACTTCATATAAATCAGAGGAAGACCTCGACGAAGAAATCGAAAAAAAAACCAAAATCAACACTCTAATGCCAATCCCTAAAACTTTAGACTCTGCTCAGGATTTACTTATGTTAGACCATCTCCCGTACACTATATAAACCCCAGCTAAGATCCCCCCATAAATAAGAACCAAAAGAATCAACCCTCAATAATAATCAAAAATATAAAACGGAAAAATCCCAGAATTATTAACTCTATTAATAAACCACATCTCATCAAACATTTTTATCTTAACACAATTTTAAAACTAAATTACATAAAAATTAATTTTTTTTCCTAAAATTAAAAATAAAACTGTTTTTAAAAAAACAACTTTTTAATCTTCAAAACCCCCAAAAATTGAATTTCCTATAAGGGGGGGGGGTATTACAGGCACATCGTCAAAAAATAATAAGCTGAAAACAAGTGAAGTCCCCAAAATTGAAAACACCTTCTAAAATATTGGCAAAGATAACTGTTTTCAGTGCTTTTATCTAAAATTTCCAATAAAAAAATCCAAAAATGACGAAAATTTTGTAAAAAACGACAAAAAAAGCTAATTAAGAAAAATAAGAAGTTTAAAACATTCCATCCTCACTCATCAAAATTTTTAAATTTTTTTACAAAAAAAAATAAATCTTAAATAAAAACAAACCAAAGTAAAAAAACCGTCAAAAACCCCCAAAAATCGAATTTCCTATAAGGGGGGGGTATTACAGGCACATCGTCAAAAAATAATAAGCTGAAAACAAGTGAAGTCCCCAAAATTGAAAACACCTTCTAAAATATTGGCAAAGATAACTGTTTTCAGTGCTTTTATCTAAAATTTCCAATAAAAAAATCCAAAAATGACGAAAATTTTGTAAAAAACGACAAAAAAAGCTAATTAAGAAAAATAAGAAGTTTAAAACATTCCATCCTCACTCATCAAAATTTTTAAATTTTTTTACAAAAAAAAATAAATCTTAAGTAAAAACAAACCAAAGTAAAAAAACCGTCAAAAACCCCCAAAAATCGAATTTCCTATAAGGGGGGGGGTATTACAGGCACATCGTCAAAAAATAATAAGCTGAAAACAAGTGAAGTCCCCAAAATTG
>Ga0224511_10000515_pt1 | contig 18871 bp, 6 predicted proteins | sample SF_May12_sed_USG_2_FD_169988 | JGI IMG/M metagenome (GOLD analysis project Ga0224511, IMG submission 169988) | Sediment microbial communities from San Francisco Bay, California, United States - SF_May12_sed_USGS_8_1 | ecosystem: Environmental > Aquatic > Marine > Sediment | place: USA...
AACTAGCTGGTAGAATTTCATGACACTTGGAATAAATAAGAACCAACATACTGTGATGATGCCTGTCTATTTTTCTTTTGGATTGGTCAATTTTCCTTAGAGTTACTGCCCCTGATTTATTAGAAAACCCATGCCTACAGTTATTTCTCAATTACTATATAGCTGCTAGAATATCCACGCCTATTTTTAGGTCAATTGCACATAAACATAAAGACCTTCATGCACAAACAAGCCATCAACCACAAACAAGCCATCATTGGCGGGGGATATCTTTTCACTGAAAATGCTTGTTGTTGTATGTGTACTTGTAAATGCTGATATTTGTTGACAAAAAGAGACATATGTACACATGTCAATATAACAACTATTTTAGTCACGAAAAAGGTAAAGTTTAATATAGAATTCTTTGAAAATAGTGAGTTTTACATCAGCACGTGTACCTTGTCTTCTTCGTTAGTATTACTAGTATAGGATTTGTCTCGTATTCTGAATGTAGATTACATTCCCATAAACTACAAGCAAAACAAAACAATACAAAATGACAATGCACAACATATCCATAAAACAACAGACTACAATATCCAACATAATAAAACCTTGCAATAAAATACAAGAAAGAATACTATGTCTATCGTTCATGTCTGTCTTCATGGTTTTAAATAAATTTATAAATATGCATATCGAACTTAATATATATAAACATAATATTATATATGCATGCTCATCTTTAGCATAATCTACTTGTACTTAAATGTTTCTCAGTACTCAGTATGTATTTTTATTTCAAAATAATTTATCTGTCATCTATTAGTAAAGTTACCTACATTTTGTAACGTGATCATACCTAATAAACACTAAGTAAATGAAAAACAAAAAAGACAATTGCTATCAGAATAAACGATATTTAGGACATATTCTTGCGATCAAAAGAAACGCCAATCTTCAAAGGTTTCTCAAAGCTCAATCAGAGTATGCGGGCGTTTTATATGGGTTTTATGTTTTCGTTATGTAATTGTCATTATAGCTACGGCATGCGTCAAGGTACACATCTTTAAACATCTTTAAAACGTGGGGAGTAACTTTATAATTGTTAAAAAAGTATGTCCCTGGCACAAACGTAATGTTTTTTAAGAAATGTCGAGATGTTTTTTAATTTTTATTTTTATTTAATCGAAAACTGTATAATTATATACGGATATCATCTGAAATGATAGCTCGGGAGTGAGGAGTATTAGTTAAAACCTGTTTCTTAAAAACAACATATAAAGGAATTTATGTCTAAACCATCAACATCATTATACTAGAAACGTTTAAGGACCCAAATGTATATGTAAGGTAATCCTGTTAGATAGATAGATATATTTTTTCCTCCAATGTCAGGAGAGCGAGAACATATTTACACAAATATGAACAAAATAACATATATAAATGGGAATATGTACAGTGTATAAAGCATACTGAACATGACAAAGCAATCAGTTTCTGATTTACATCTGAAAACCACGTATAGGATATTCAGAAAAATAAACTAAACACAATAATAGCATGTAACATTATCATAACAATGTTAAGTATAAATTGAAAATGCCAGAAAAAGACACTGTTAATAAGGGTATATAACACAAATTACACACACTATACAGAATTCAATTCTTATTGACATAACACGGACATTAGGGCTGCAGGGGCGTGAAAAGTATGGCTCATCACTAGGTGCCTTAAACGAAAACGAAACATCAAGGCATTTAAGTGATAAGCTTTCTAATCCCACACACTACTACATAGGGTCGCAACAGCATGCGCAATGCATGGGTAGCGGAGTGCATCACCTTCCGACCCTGAAACTAACTGAAGGAGTAACTCGCACTGCTATAAGCTAACAAGACAAATGATTATATATCCGGTAAGAACCAAACACGTTAAAAATGATACCATATGTTTCCTTGCTTAGCGTTTTTTTTTTGAAGAATACAATTTAGGTCTGGTCCCTTTACCCTCTTTGACCTCGTTCTTCCAAAACTACGGATACCATCTGAAATGAATAGAATATGTGTCTAAACCATCAACATCATTATACTAGAAACGTTTAAGGACGCAAAAAAATTCCAGTAAACCTTACACACTTGACATATTCTGAGACAGTGTTGAACGGTCTTCTACCAGAAGACATATTGCAGGATTTATCTACAATCCATATGATATCGAAACGTCGGTAGATGTTGTGTTTAGTAATTAGATCTGTCAGACAGTATAAAAGAAATGCTTCGTGAAACTGACCATATAGGGAAACCACAAACAATGGTCTATTGCTTTAAAAATGTCGCTTTTTAAACAACTTCTTTTACCTTTGAACATGTTTTCATTTCTTATTCAAAAAGCTTTGATGTGTATGCATAATTGTATATCGTAAACACTTATACATGTAATTCCGATTTAATATTTTATTATTTAAGTTCCAAGCCATTTGGGGGCTTTGCAAATATATAATAAGTATGGATATTAACTCTTCAAACTCGTTGTGAAAAGGGTACATGTAATTGATAATGAGGATCAACAATTATGATGCATGTAGCTGTTGGCTTGTATTAAATTGTTATATTCTCTTTCCATTTTACCGACCCACCTGCATGTATTTAAACCGTTACGTCTTATATATTGCAACGGTAATGTAAAAGTACTGGCCCCTCAGGGATCATGGATTGCATGTTGTTCACATTTAAAAATAAAGTTCCACTCATGCGCTATGGAGCGTCGGTGGAGTGGCATCTTACATTTACACTGATGAACAACTTCAATAAAACCGAGGCTGCTATTTTCCCCATGCAGGCTTAGATTCCTGTGGGCTTTCCCTTTTATCAGTTTATTTCTAATGTGGGTGTTTTACTTTTGTGAAAAGTAAAAAGGGCTTTCAAGTTAAAATCATTTCCTACAAATTGCCGATTCCATCCATAACCTTTAATCGATATTTCAGGGGAAAAACAATGCACCGTTCCGCAAAATTTCAAACTCCGCCCAAAGCGGTAGATTGGCTTTGATCTTTTGAAGGCTTGTGAAGGGGTCTTTCTTTTGTGTTTTCTAGGACAGATTGCCACCTGACAATATAATCCTAATCTATTGGATTAAACTTGAACATGTACTGTTATACATGGTCATGAATGCCAATTGCGGAACGGTCCATTATTTAGGGCTTGATTTTCAGTGAATGCCCCTTACCATTCATTTCCAAAAACACCTTTTAAACAATACACCACAATGTCTTTTTATGCGTTCTTGGACGATTTTCTTGTATTTTAATTCTAACACGTTCTGGCATTTAGAAATATTTCCGGAGAGCTCACGCAAATGTTAACTTAATTTTAAATGCAAATGTATAGCGTTGGATAGCGGATATTTCCAAGAAAACATTTGACAGGTGTTGGCGTTTGGTTTGTTCTCTTGATACGAGATTGGGAAGCTGTTTACCTCTAGCAAATGCTTTTTTAAGAAGTCTGGAGAGACAATGCTATTCAGTTTGAATCGTGATTAATGTATTTCTATGGTGGTTTTTAAATACCATCTCGTTCTGGCGCTCTGGGTTGTTCAAATGAAGCTCAAATAAAAATATAATAGGTAATATAGAGCCGCGTTAATACATATAAGATATTGTGTTATGTTGACGACACATATGTGTAGTTTTTTGTCACATTGTAGTATCGGTATCTTGCTTTATTTTATCAACGCTAAACGACACAACGGCTTGACCATTAAATTGACTATTGCCATTTCGTTGTGTCCAAATCAATTTTCGATAAGGATTCATTCGAATCGCAAGAACTCCTAAACAACCTTTTTTAGCCATTATACGTTCGCATTTCTCCAAATATCATGTTGTTGCTTCTGGAGCACATTAAGTGTGATAATTGCCAAAATGATTTTCATTTGCCTACATACAAAAGCACTTCCGAGTTTGATCATGGAGTGTACATGAATGTTGTTTACATTTGAAAATGGAGTTCCGCTCATGCGCTAGGGGGCGTCAGTGGTGTGGCATCATTCATTACTACTGATGAACAGCTTCAAAAAAACCGAGGCTGCTATTTTCTCGTGCAGGCTATGCTTCCTGTGGGCTTTCCTTTTCATCAGTTTAATATTACTTACTACAGCTGGTGTGTAGTGCCTGTGTGGCGGCTGTAAAAAGTCGCCCCGTACTACATCATTGTGTAGTCATATTTTTCTGGTCCTCAGGGATCATGGAGTGTTGATGTATTTTGTTTACATTTGAAAATGGAGTTCTGCTCATGCGCTAGGGGGGTCAGTGGTGTGGCATCATTCATTACTACTGATGAACAGCTTCAATAAAACCGAGGCTGCTGTTTTCTCGTGCAGGCTATGCTTCCTGAGGGTTTTCCCTTTCATCAGTTAAATACTACTTACTACAGCTGGTGTTTAGTGCCTGTGTGGCGGCTGTAAAAAAAAGTCGCCCCGTACTACATCATTGTGTAGTCATATTTTTCTGGTCCTCAGGGATCATGGAGTGTACATGTATGTTTTTGTACATTAGAAAATGGAGTTCCGCTCACGCGCTAGGGGGCGCCAGTGGTGTGGCATCATTCATTACTACTGATGAACAGCTTTAATAAAACCGAGGCTGCTGTTTTCGCGTGCAGGCTATGCTTTCTTTTGGGTTTTCCCTTTCATCAGTTTTATATCATATGATTAGAGCTCTTAACAGTATTTATTTATCTATTGAAATCGTTGCTGATTTGGCTTCCTTATAAGAACATCAATTATTTTTTGTACAAAAATTAAGCTTTTTATTAATAAGTGCTTATCAAGTAATGTAATATTTCTTTGAACGTAATTTCACCAAATTATTATAATTTCTTATCAGCTCAACATTAAAAATATAAAGTAAAAAGAGCAATTTATATGTCGGGAACATGCAACATACTGTAAATTATAAACATAGTTTAGATTGTCAGAAGAAACATTTTAGACAATGTACACATGTATGCATCATTTGTTTATATTTAAGTTTCTTTTTATGAGGTATATACAAATGTACAAAGAAGCATGTGCTGCTTAGTTCCATGCGTGTATGTTCGATTGTTATAGTATCAAATGACATTATCCTGCAATGTTCAGCAAACCATACATTCCTAATCCACACTTCTGCCATCTATGTCTGTTGCATTGTTTCTGTTGATACTATTTTAAAAGGGGGTTTGCAAATACAAAATTGTTGTATTCAGCCATATCATGTTTTGGATGTCTTTTGATTGGATAACACTGTTTAGTGACTGGTATTTGACTAAGTAAAATGTAGAATTTAGCTCTACTATATCAATTAAAGAAGTGAACAATAATTATTGTTCTCAAAAGATTAGAATTCCATACAAATAATTTAAAAATGTTGGTTATATAATGTTGGCTTTGTTGCGTGGATGTGTTTTTGAAGACTAATTGAGACATACGAATTTTCAGTTTCGATGTCTGCTATAAATAGAAACTATAAGTTTTCATTCTTTACTGTTTTCTGGCCTACCTTAAATCCTATATTGCCTTGTGAAAGGTTAAACGTGTACACGTTAGGAATTCGCATTGGTTTTGCATTTACTACTGGACTGGTGTGCAAAAACAAGAAATATAGACAACCGTAAAAGTAAATGATTTTAATGGTAACTTTAATTTATTACGTATAAAACAATACATTGAAAGAGTATATGCAATTTAAGACAAATTCTTGTAAAAAAACTGTTATATAATGCCATGATAAATGTTATCTGCGGTAAATTGTAGGATAAATACAGTGAGTTATCGATACAACGACACGATTGGCTTCCACAAACTTATCGTTGCATTGAATATGTCGGTAAACTAAATTACATAGAGACGAGATGAAAATGTTTCATTTATATGTATTTATTCCATCATGCATTGTTCTTTAGATTGTATGGTATTTATAATAAAACAATATGAAATAAAATAGCATAAACGACATTTTGAAACATAATCAAAGTTATAGCATAAGAACATGTTTAAATGAAGACGTTCTAAAACATTACTAAAATTTTACGTGTACACAACTTATCAACTCCCAAGGTAAAAGATACACATATGTAGGCTAAAGGTATTCAAAAGTAGTTAATTATAAAAAAATTAATGTAAGCATATAAGGTTATATCTGGCTTCTCTCTCCTCTCAAACCTCGTTCAAAGCAAATTGATGGATTCTATTTAGAATGAGTGGTTGAGAGTGATTAATATAGGTTGGTGTAACTTACTTTGCAATCGATCCTAAAGAAATTAGCATACTTATTAGACAGAACGACCCTCCTAAGCCTCCGTATATTTTCCACCTTCCATCTGCACTGTTGTTGCTTGCAAAGCACAGTAAGTGTGATAGTTGCCAGATTTACTTTCATTTATATGCAACCAATCGCACATTCGTGTTTACATAATTTTGATTAGGGCTCCTTAAAGTATTTACCGTATTCATCTTTTGAACCGTTGCTGCAATGTTTCCTGATAAGCATTCTAATTATTTGTTATCATATCGTTAAATTGTTTATATTCATAAGTGCTTACCCCATGGAGCAATATTTTCTTTGAACGTAATTTGACCACATTTTAATGTTTTATCTGCAATAACATTAAAGTAGTTAGCCTCGGCGCCACAATTTATTTTTTGAAAACATGTGAACTATTTTACAAATATTTATTTAACGAATAGTTTATGACTGTCGGGTTATTAATTTTTACACAAAAATACACAAATATATGTTTGTTGATACATAGCTGACATTCCTTTTGGAACGTACACATCACTCAAACTGTTCAATTTCAAGTTTCAATAAAATTATATCATATATATATGTTTGCACATAGAACCTTCACTACGCATGTGGGCTTTATAAATTCATTGTGTAATATGGCATAATAACCTTTGAATGTAATTGTCTTAAGTATTTAGTATCTTGTACTCGTAACATGTAATAATATGCTAAATTGTTGTTATTTTTGCCAATTTTGCAAACACGAAATGTTTACTACACAACACTAACTGGCATCACTATGTACTCAGGTTAAAGCTTGGCTGAGTAGAACAAATTTCTGAGGATAAAACTACTTTGAAATCATAACACCCAATGACGTCACTACGAACACAAGTCAAACCTTTGTTTAATGGAAAAAGTAAAAGTCAATGATAAAGCTTCTTTGAAATGAGAAGTGTTCGTTTGATCTAAATGTCCCTTTTTTCGCTCACCTATTTTGCTCAAATTTGAAATGATTGCAAATATGTAACCTAATACTTGTAAAAGATAATTACAAGTGGCGGCATTCATCGCATATGTAAAATGATAACGTTTTACGCAAAATCGTATAGACTAAACAATTTCAATTTACAGACGTACGTTTGTCGACAAATGTCGCAAAACATTTTATACTTATTTAAAAGTTGTTGAAATTCTACTTCAAGCTCATGTCCTTTTTAAAGCTTCAGTCATCTTTACATGTGTCAAAGAAAGATGTTTCCACAGGGAAAATTTTAAAATGAGGTTTGCAAATGACAATGTGATTGATACATTTTTCGAATATCATGTGTTTGCGACCGTAATTTGATTGGATAAAACTGTATCTAACTTTTGATTTTGGTAAAAACAAAAAAGAAACTTCTGAGTTCAACTTTAGCAATTTAATCAACGAATAATAATTATTGTTCACAAACAAATGGATTAACTTAACTAAACATTTAGTATTGACTATGTTATGAAATTGGTGTTTTGTTTGGTGGGCGATTTTATATGAAGACTATATGAGAACTATGAGTTGTCAATTCATCTGCCATTTTCCTTAATTAGGAATTGTAAGTTTTTATATCTTAGCTTTCGTGGGGAATATTTACGCGAATATCACACAAATTGCAATGAATGTCTGTTATGCACTATTATATTGAACGTTTTATTCTGATCGCAATGTATAAGCGTCTGTCTATTTGAAAGAATTGTTTTAGATTACAGTTTCCTATACGTAACCTATTTAAACGATGGTTTTAAATATGGATTCCTTAGATGATTAATGCTTTGTGAAATAGTATTAGCCTAACGTGATAGTTATTCTTAGACTTCTTATCACAATGTATAAGCCTCTGTCTTTTTGAACGAATAGTTTAAGATTACAGTTTTCTATACGTAACCTATTTAACACGATGATTTTCAATATGGACTCCTTAGAAGATTATTGCATTGTGAAATAGTGTTAGCCTAATGTGGTAGTTATTCTTAGACTTTTGATCAAAATTAATGCATCTGCGAAGTTATATTTGTTATCAAATTATTTAGTTCTACAAATTTTCCAAGCTCCTCCCGATGCGGTATATTTTCTTTGATCTTGAAATAAGGTATATTACAAATATGTACTGTGCTTTTTTGTATTTTCTAGGTCAGATTGCCACCTGACAAAATAATCTGAATATAATAGATTAAACTTGGCCATGAACTGTTATAAATGATCATGATTGACAATTGCAGTACTGTCCATTTCTTCTAATGATACATTGTACAACTATTGTAGAAAATGATTACTTTTTTAATCCACGTAAACATAATGTCAGATATCAAACCGCGTTCATGTCAGGGGTTTTAAATACAAATTAGGTATTTACCTCGCTTATGAATTCACTTTTTTACTAATTCGCGAACAACGCGAAATTTACAAGACTGGACAAATTTCTGATTTTACACTAATTTGAATTTACTTCTAATGCAAAACATGCTATGTATGTTTTTTGCAATAGAATGCGATTTACGACAAACTGTTGTAAATAACTGTTACATAACGACATAAAACATTATCTTCGGTAGATTTATGGTAAATACCCATTTGTTTAAACCGCGCTTACAACTAGGTTTTTGCAACGGCGTTTCTTTAACAATTCGTTTAAAATTATTATGTGGTTTTATGTTGGTATAGATTATACAACCTGCACAGTGCGACATGTTTCTAATCAGATTTGTTGTTCAGATTATCTTTCAATGTTTCACATATATTTCCCATGATTTCTTCCCCTACTTTAAACGGGTTTCGTTTAATTTCGCCCAGCAAAAGAAGTAATTGTGTGATCAGCTTAAAGTGATTGCTCAATGCTAACCTTTAGTTGAACATTGCCATGGAAAATAAAATGGATTAAATGGTTCACTGTGCTATATATGGATAGGTCATTCAAAACTGATATCTTTTCCTAGCACGTGATAACTGGTTGATTTAATGTGATATTAAATGTAATTGAAAGGTGTGAGTAGTTCTCAAACTCAATATCTGAATGCATTATTTATCCATCAATTTACCTTAGACACCTGACACCTGTATCATGCTTTTCTCATGCAATTTGTGTCATTTTACGGCTTAGTGCATATTGGTAGGATTCCTTAGTTAATATCGATGAAGAAGACCCTATGAGTAATCCCTTCAAGCAAACAAGCGGAATGGAAAACTATATCAGGAAGGCAGATGTATCTGTGCATAATTCATGAGACCTTAATTTTATTTGACTTAAGTGAGACCTACAGCTATATCGCTAAACTGTGTTAATGTCGTCACGCAAACTGTAATATTACTGCGCCATGGTGTGTGTATTTATTTTGTATGTGTAAATGCTGTAAAGATATAAACATGTCAATATACTGAATATTTTTTTCAGGAAAAAAGGTATAGTTTAATATAAAAAAAATTTCAAATAGTGAGTTTTACAACAGCATTTTTACCTTGTCCTCTTCGTTATTGTTACTAATATAGAATTTTTCTCGTATATTTTAATGAACATTCCGATTAACTACAAGTAAAACAATACAATACAAAAACAACGAAACACCATATCCATAAAACATATATAAACCGAGGCTGCTGTTTTCTCGTGCATGCTATGCTTCCTGAGGGCTTTTCCTTTCATCAGTTTAATCTGTCATCTACGTATAAGTAATGTTACCTACATTTTGTAACGAGATTATGCTTACTTTGCCGTGAAGTCTGTTAGTAAGTTGTCCAGAAAAAAAAGTTACCTTTAAAACAAATTAACTATATCTAAGCCAAATACAACTTAGTCACACTATTACCACTGGGTACAATCAAAGCGTCACAGGTTGTGGTGCTCAACAAAGACATGTAGTTGTTACTCAACGAAAACTCATGTAAACAGTATGATCATCATCCTCAAATCGAATTTGACTTCGTTGAGAAACATATACAATAAAAGTGGTCTTCGTTGAGCACCACACACATTTTAATGTATATGTTTCTCAACGAAGTCAAATTCAATTTGAGGATTAGGATCACGCTATTTGTATGAGTTTTCGTGGAGTAACAACTACATGTCTTTGTTGAGAACCACAATATGTGACGCTTTGATTGTACCCAGTGATTACCAATATTTATTTACCGCAGCACACGACAACCCATTTACCAAAGGCCATCGATCTGGTCCAGCCAAACATTTTTAAAGTGGACAAATATTTATTACTCCAAAATCATTGACATTAACATAAAATTATCACAAAAACACAACCAGCACATACGCAAATGCATTCATAAAACAGAAATACATGGTAGCAGATGAAATACATTGCATTGCAATCACTTATGAATACTAAGTAATTTTTTGGAAAACTATCAATGCGAAAAACATCTATATTCTTCAGTCAATAATACTTATTTACTTGCCATGTGAAAGAAATAGTCTTGCGGTCTTCCACTTGTATGGCAATAGAGCTAGTTAAAGAACAAACATATTCTGTCAACAAAAGAGACAATTGCTATCAGAATGAACGATATTTAGGACATATTCTTGCGATCAAAAGAAACGCCAATCATCAAAGGTTTCTCAAAGCACAATCAGAGTGTGCGGGCGCTTTCTATGGGTTTCATATTTTCGTTATGTAATTGTCATTAAAGCTACTGCATGCGTCAAAGTACATATCTTTAGACATCTTTAAACCGTGGAGAGTAACGTAATACTTGTTAAAAAAAGTATGTCCCTGGCACAAACGTAATGTTTTTTTAAGAAATGTCGAGATGTTGTTTTGTTTTATTTCATCATAAATTTATAAATTACCTGTCATTGAAAAAGTCCGAAGATACCCGATTTTAATGGCCATTTTGTAAGCACGCTAATTTTCTACACATTCTTTTCAAGGAGTAATTTACTTTGCTTCACAGACACCTTTTTTAAATACTTAATCATAATATGACTGTTAATTTATTTATTTTTACTTGAGAACATGTATTACCTTATCGGTAACTATGGCATTTTAGAACTTCATAAGCTAACATGACAAATAATTATTTTTCCGGTAAGAACCAAAACGACATATAAAGAAATATGTGTCTAAACCATTAACATCATTATACTAGACACGTTTAAGGACGCAATTGTATATGTAAGGTATTCAAGTAAACCTAACACACTTGACATATTCTGAGAGATTATTGAACAATCTTCTACCAGAAGACAGGTTTCATCAACAATCCCTATAATTTCGAAACGTCGGTAGATGTTGTGTTTAGTAATTAGATCTGTCAGACAGAATATAAGAAATGTTTTGCGAAAGTGACCGTATAGGTAAACCACAAACAATGTGTTGCTTTATAAAAGGTCGCTTCATAAGCAACTTCTATTTTTATTTCACAATATTATTCTTCTTTATAATTAGCATGCATAATTGTATCTTGTAAACACTTCCGATTAATACGACTTCTCTTGAGTTCCAAACCATTTTGAGACTTTTACAAATATATAAAAAAAACAATTTATAACACCACTCATTTTATGCCCCCGCCATTCGAAGAATGGTGGAGGGGCATTAAGTGTTACCCCTGTCCGTCTGTCCGTGTGTGCGTGCGTGCGTCCGTTACAAAATTTGTTGTCCGCTCAATAACTTTTGAAAGACTGCATGGACTCAATTCAAATTTGGTATGTTTATATATAATATCAAAACACAGGTCAAGTTCGATTTGGGTTACAATCCACTAATTTTTGACGGAGTTATATGCCTTTTATAAAAACAGTACAAAAATTGGTGTCCGCTCAATAACTTTTGAAAGATTGCATTGATTCAATTCAAATTTAGTATGTTGGTATATAATATCAAAACACAGGTCAAGTTCGATTTGGGTTACAATCCACCAATTTTTGACGGAGTTATGGGCCTTTTATAAAAACATAGTACAAAAATTGGTGTCCGCTCAATAACTTTTGCATAGCTGCATTCATTCGATTCAAATTTAGTATGTTAATATATAATATCAATATACAGGTCGAGTTCGATTTGGGTTACAATCCACTAATTTTTTACGGAGTTATGGGCCTTTTTAAAGTGATAGCACATTTAGCGGGGGCATCCGTGTCCTATGGACACATTCCTAGTCTAATTAATTGATAGTTCACAATTGTTAGTCTTAGCACGTTTCATAACAAAATGTACCTATATTTCTATTTTCAGGTAGGTGATTTCACTGTAGTAGATGTTCAACAGATTTGTAAGTACAATTTGCGTGTGATGATTGTTTAATATTGTTTAATATTGTGTTGATAATTACAACTTGTGATATGAACTCTTATCACAAAAGAATAATCTAGAAACGATCTACATCACAAACCATATTTAGAATTGTTACCATTCGTGGATCATTTATCACCCTGAAATGGAAACAAGAATAGAACGAATGCGCTTAAAAGGCTTAGTAAATATTTGATTTCGGTTATAAGTCAACGCTTTCAAGGGTAACGAACATACACTATAGATGTAACACCGATAGTTTCAAGAGGCTTATATATGTATACGTGTATCTTTCTTATAATCAAAATTACAAATCTACATTGCCAAATGAGAAGGCATAGTTGTACTATGGCATTGTGTCGACAATACAAGCATGTATGTCACAGATGTGTGTATGTATCGTGTTGTCAATTTAAATTGAGTTGAATGAATATCAATATAATTATACTGAAGAATATTAACTCTTCATAATCGTTGTGAAAAAAGGTAATTGATAACGAGGATCAACAATTTTATATTGTATTAAATTATGATATTCTGTTTCCATTTTACCGACTCACCTGCATGTATTCAAACCGTTACGTCTTATATATTGCAACAGTAATGTAAAAGTACTGGCTTCTAATGTGGGTGTTTTACTTTTGTAAAAAGAAAGAGCATTCAAATTAAAATTATTTCCTACTGTTAGCTGATTCCATCCATACGCTTTAGTTGATATTTCAGGGGAAAAAACAATTATTAAGGGCTTGCTGTTTAGTGAATGCCCTTTTAATTGATAAATTTCTTTGCATTTTTAAATTTAAAAAAAACAATTTAACAATACACCACACTGTCTCTTTATGTGCTCTTGGACGTTTCTGATGTATTTTAATTCTAAAACGTTCTGGCATGTAGAACTATTTCCAGGGAGCTCACGCAAAATTAATGTTAACTTAATTTTAAATGCAAATATATAGCGCTGGATAGCGGATATTTCCTAGAAAACATTTGACAGGTGTCGACGTTTGGTTTGTTCTCTAGACACGAGATTGGGAAGCTTGTTACCTCTAGCGAATGCTTTTGAACGTCTGGTGAGATCGTGCTAGTCAGTTTGAATAACGATTAACATATTTGTACGATGGCTTTTATGTGCCATCTCGTTCTTGAGGTCTGGATACATGTAGTTTACATGAAACCCGGACAAAAATATTAAAGGCAATATTGAGCCGCAGTAATACCTATTAGATATGCATTCATGTTTACGACACGTATGTGTCACTTTTGTCGCTTGTGTCCCTGTGTCGATTTAGTGTCGTGCTATAAGCTTTCAATACTGACACGACAGAACGAATTAACCTTTATTTACTCTTGCCATTTTATGTTGTGTTCAAATCGGTTTTTGATAAGGTTACATTTAAACATGCAAGAGCTCCTGAACAACCATGATAAGCCATCATAGGTTTGCATTCCTCCACATATATTTATATATTTGTTTTACTTGTAGAGTACATTAAGTGTCTGGATTGCCAAATTAATTTTCATTTGCCTACAACCAAAAGCACTTATATCATTTAATTAGAGCTGTTAACAATATTTATTTATGTATTGAAATGAGTGCTGCTTTGCCTTCCTGATAAATTCACAAATCATCTGCTTTACAAACATTAAACACTTTTAATTCATAAGTGCTTATCTAGTGATTCAATATTTCTTTGAACTGAATTTCATCAAATTATAATAATTTCTCATCAGTTCTAACATTACAAAGCTTAACTCGTATTAGAGCAATTGATAGTTCAAGAACCAGCAACATAGCGTAAATGATATACGGATAGCTTATTAGTGTCAGAAGATACATTTTAGGCGATGTATGCATCATTAGTTTATTTTTACTTTATTTTATGGGGTATATACAACTGTAATACAAAGTGAATAGACAAGCATAATATGCATTACACTGTTTAGTTTCATACATGTATGTTTGCTGGTCTGTTGTTTGTTGTCTTGTTTTTGTGCAATACACTAAATGACTGTTATGATTTAAATTGTTACATTAAAATACATTAACATAATTTTTCATTTATATATATTTAACTACAAGGGTTTAGCTAAAAGCAATGGCATTATTCTACTCATTCATCATTGACGTCAATTTTTTCATAGCTCTTTATATCATCAAATGGCATTCGTGCTGAAGCCAAAAGCGAATTTTGCATTTTTGACGCTATCTGCATAATCAACAAGACTTCTTTCTTGGAAAAATCACTTCAATGTATAGTATTACATATGAACAGATGAGTATATCTATTTACTTTAATTACACCATTTAACACAATAAGCATCGACGTAAATGTGCCCGCAAAGTATGCCTTTTTCGAATGTTTTACGTTGTAACGTGAAACTATTATCCGATAATACAATGTTAAAAGTACTTTAAACCAGAACATATTGTGGATGTCTAAATCAGTGCTAAATTTTGACCTATTATTATTGTCACATTTTATACGGAAAGATTTGAGTCTCTAATTATTTCATTTTTTGCGTAAATTTCAATTACTGGGCAAACATATTTGATATTACAGGCCCTGGTGTACGCATATCGAAACTTTTTCTATCTGTACTACTAGACTTATTAAACTGATGAAAGGGAAAGCCCCCAGGAAGCATAGCCTGCACGAGAAAACAGCAGCCTCGGTTTTATTGAAGCTGTTCATCAGTAGTAATGAATGATGCCACATCACTGACGCCCCCTAGCGCATGAGCAGAACTCCATTTTCAAATGTTAACAACATACATGTACACTCCATGATCCCTGAAGACCAGAAAAATATGACTACACAATGATGAAGTACGGGGCGACTTTTTACAGCTAAGAAAATTTGATATTCTTCTGCAAACCATACATACCTAATAAACACTTCAGACATCTATGTTTGATGCATTGTTTCTGAAAAAATGTAAAAAAAGGGGTTTGCAAACAAATAAGTGATGTATTGTTTTAGAAATACCATGTTTTGGATGTATTTCGATTAATATAATAAAATTGTTTAGTGACTGTTGTTTGACTTAGTATAAATCTAGAATTTAGCTCTACTGTAGCAATTAAAAAGAGCGAACAATAATTATTGTTCTTTAAAGATTAATCCACCAAAGTAATTTAATGTTTTTGGCTATACAATAATATTGGCTTTTGTTGCGTGGGTGTGTTTATTTGAAGACTAATTGAAACATATCAATGTTCAATTTATATGTCTGCTCTTTTTCTTAATCAGAAACTATAAGTTTTCATTCCTTATTGTTTTCTGACCCACCTTAAATCCTATATTGCCTTGTGAAAGGTTTAACACGTACACGTTAGAAATTCGCAATGGTTTTGGTTTGGTTTTGGTTTGGTTTGTTTGTGGAATTAACAGAAATGCCGTTTTCAGCAATTCCATAACCATGTAACTCAGTCAAAATCATATAATGGTTGAAACTTTAAACTTGATTTTCTCAAAACGTAAAAAATGAGTTATGTGCCTCTGGAAATAAGGCGACGATTAATGTATCATATTTAAACTAAATGACACCAATACACAAGATATTATAGCATGACACCAGAACGTACGTTTTGACCAAGCGTTGTTCGATCGCGTGCACCAAATATAATTTGAAATTCGAAATTAATTTCCCTAGAGATATGCGTAAACAACCACTATTTTGGAAACCATTTAAATATCAGTAGATTGCTGGCATTCATAATTGAATTATCGTTATAAACGCATGTGCAAATGCCCGCACCATAAATCAAAATTAGAAATTGACAGATGGAAATAAAAGCGTAGCAACGTTGTTTACCAAATATTTAAGAAATATTACATGTAGACTTTCCTTGTGTGACTCGCGATCTTAACAGGTGAGTCCCTATATTAAGGAACCATGTTCCGATTAACATATTTAACGACGCCACATGACAACCTCTTCCCTAGAAGAAGGAAAATACGTAATAACAGTTTTAGAAAAAAGAAAACATAAAATAACGGTTTAAGAAAACAAACGCATGTTATAACAGTTTTAGAAAAAAGAAAATATGTAATAACAGTTTAAGAAAAAAAATACTGCAAAAAATATTCAATGCAACCACTACTAAAGTAAATGATTGCACAAATAGAGTTAAACAACATTTGTACAATGTAATCTTCAGCAAATTATACTGCTTCACCAGCGATGTGAAATTGACATTTTATAACACCACCTAACTACAGTGCAGTACTTTTGTTATTAATTTATATTTCACATTTTGAACTTTTTATGTTATAAACACTGTAAATAATAATACTAATATTTGGAAATGCAAAGCGTACATTGTGGAAAATATCTTTATGTTATACGTATGTGGGAGTCCACTAATTTAAAGCTTTTTTATATTTAACTTATATAAAATCGTATTGAAGATTAGTGCGTTTCTTGCAGAATTAAGTAAACCGATTATACATAAAGAAAGAAATTTTATTATATTATATGACTTTGTTTATTAACGGTCTAGGGACAATTAAATCATTGGTATCATACTGCATGTTTTCTCACTAATGTAGTGAAAGCATTTCCTGAAAATTTACTGTGAGGAGAAACAGTTGTATTTTTATACAATAACGCGGTCGTATAAGTATGTTCACCTTTAAGTGAATTTAATGTGTGGATTTAAAATTTGACTCGAAGGAAGTTAGCTTTGTTATATTTTGAGATAAATTATGCTTGACAGACTTTGTTGTGTATTGATTAAGTGATACACACTGACTTGACAGTAACAAATTAGTTTGTACATTTATAGACAAAGTATCGTAAAAACACAACTTTAAACCTGCACAGAGCTAATACTATAAATTGTGTGTATTTTTGCTTTTTTACTTTACCTATTAATACCTATATTTTCAAGTACACAGTAGGTGATTTTACTGTAGATCTTCAACTGATTTGTAAGTACAATTTTGCGTGTGATGGTTGTTTTATTTTGTGTTGATAATGACAACTTGTGATAGGAACTTCTATCACAAAAGGGCGATCATGAAACGATCTACATCAAACACTATATTTAGATTGCAGACACCTTGTATATTTAGATTGCAGACACCTTGTGGATCTTATCACCATGTAGAGCGAATACATGAATAGATTAAATGCATGTAAGTATTTGATTTTGGTTATTAGTAATTGCTTTGAAGGGTAACGAACACACGCGATGGTTGTAACAGAGATAGTTCCAAGAGCCTTTTAGAGGCTTATATGTAGCTTCATTAAGATCAAAATTACAAATCGGCATACTAGGAAAATGAGGAGGCATAATTGTCATATGGCAATGTATCAACAACAAACATTTTTGTCATGGATGTGTGTATGTAATTAAGTCGTTCGATAAACAAGATATTAACAAGAAAAATAGACAAAAATACTTGTAAATATATGAATATTAACTTATCAAAATCGTTGTGGAAAAGGTCTTTTGACTATGATGATGAATAATAATGGAAGCTTTTGGCTTAGATTAAATTAAAATATTTTGTTTCCACTTAACTGACTAACCTTTAATTGCAAACAAAATGTAGAATTGTCTGTGTTGCTTTCCTAGGTGGATGTTTTGCTTTTGTATAAATAAAAAAGTTTGTTTACATTTAAAGCACATTGCTACCATTAGCTGATTCCTTTTGCATGCTTTGGTCAATAGTTTAGAAAGAATAAGAATAATTATGTCTCCCCCATGAAATGGGGAGACATATTGTTTAAGCTCCGTTGTCTGTCTGTCCGTCCGTCCGTCCGTCTGTCCGTCTGTCCGTCCGTCACACTTTCGTGTCCGCTCTATATCTTTTGAACCAATGGTGGGATTTACGAATAACTTTGCACAAATGTCAAGTATGATGAGACGATGTGCAGTGCCTAGGTTTGACCAAGGTCGGTTCAAGGTCAAGGTCACAATCTAAGATTAAACATTGTATGACTGTATATTGTGTCCGCTCTATATCTTTTGAACCAATGGTGGGATTTACAAATAACTTTGCACAAATGTCAAGTATGATAAGACGATGTGCAGTGCCTAGGTTTGACCAAAGTCGGTTCAAGGTCAAGGTCACAATCTAAGATTAAACATTGTATGACTGTATTTCGTGACCGCTATATATCTTTTGAACCAATTGTGGGATTTACAAATAACTTTGCACAAATGTCAAGTATGATGAGACGATGTGCAGTGCCCAGGTTTGACCAAGGTCCGTTCAAGGTCAAGGTCACAATTTAAGATTAAACATTGTATGACTGTATTTCGTGTCCGCTCTATATCTTTTGAACCCCTGGTGGTATTTACAAATTACTTTGCACAAATGTCAAGTATGA